>Ga0209084_1001217_pt1 | contig 22151 bp, 20 predicted proteins | sample C_130820_MF_Meta_FD_187309 | JGI IMG/M metagenome (GOLD analysis project Ga0209084, IMG submission 187309) | Freshwater microbial communities from Lake Croche, Canada to study carbon cycling - C_130820_MF_MetaG (SPAdes) (version 2) | ecosystem: Environmental > Aquatic > Freshwater > Lake...
CCCGCTCGTATGCCAACATGAACCAACTCAATCCCGGTGACACTTGCCCAGCTCTGTCTGGCGTCATCATCGGTTCCGGATTATTCATGGAAAAAGCGCCGACTTGCCCAGGCGCTGGAACGTATAGCGGCGCAGCCGGAGTCACGGTTCCGGCCGTTGGCACGGTCCAATTGACCTGCTCATTGTCGGCGTCGCCGGATTCCCATGCTCCAAGCAAAACAGATGAATGGTGATCCGGGACTAATCTAATTGAAACTGTGAGTATGCAATAACCGCGCCCCATCATTTATGAAATTTCATTAATTTCAAACTGAAAATTTATGATGATGAGGCGTTATGGTTAGATATAATAAGTTATTTGCCATCTGAAGTTCAGACCTTCCAATTCCGCTTGCCATGGCAGCGCTCGTGCGGAACGCGTCGACGACATTAAATCACCAGTAACCCATCATAGCTAACCGCTCAACCCCTTTCTGCGACTGCCGAACCGAGCGCGAAAACTTAAGCTTCCGCAACGCCAGGCCGTCCCCGAAAACAAGAACACCACCAACACCACCAACCGAAAAAAATTATGAAACTAACGCATACTCGATACCTCAAGCGCAAGTCCGGCATGACCCTCCTCGAACTGACGGTCGTCATCCTCGTCTTGCTCTCCCTCATCTCGATCCTGTTCATCGGTGCCCGCGCATGGAAGAAAGGCGCGGATCGTGCCGGTTGCATCCTCAATATCCGCAACTTCCAACAAGCCACCCGCTCGTACGCCAACTTTAACCAACTCAATCCAGGCGACACTTGCCCGACGCTTGCCAGCGTGATCATTGGCACAGGATTGTTCATGGAAACAGCGCCGGTTTGCCCAACTGCTGGTACTTATAGCGGCACCGCTGCAGTGGTTATTCCTGCGGTTGGCACCGTCGCCTTGACCTGCTCAAAGTCGGCCGCACCAGATTCCCATGCTCCAACAGCCGCGCAGCACGTTGCAGAATGGTGATCCTCAAAACTCCCAATCGAACCTAAACGTCTGAAAATTCTTGCGGTTCGCCCTCATCAGGTGGGCGGGCCGCTTCTCTACCCGGAAATGGTTTTCCGGATATTCCTGCCAGTTAGCCCTTCGCATTTGCCAGTCCCGTGCTCACTTTCCAACATCCGGCATCGCTCAATGCCCTGGAGCGCTATCAGCAAGCTCGCTGGATGCTCCACCACAGCACCCGGGCGGCCAACCCCGCGTGGTATCAAGCAGCCCTCGAGCTGGATTTGCAACTGCACATCCGGGTGGACGGCCCGAGCGTGGCGAGTTTCTTTTTTGAGCGACGCAAGGAGCAATGGACTAAAGGACCGGCCATCACTGAGGCCGAACTGCGGGATGCGGCCAAAATGGAAACCTGTGTCGCAGAGATTCTCAAGCAAGCCCGCGTCTTCAAAGCCTCTGCGCTCGGCGTCATCATCCACCTTGCCGACGAATTCGCCACCGCCGAACTTAAACCAGCTCTCGACAACCCTGCCGCCCTCCCCGACCTCCGCGAGGCCGCCGTACAAAAACCAGCCACCATTCTCGATGACTCCTCGATTCCGCCCGACCAAAACTCGTGGCGCGTCCTCCCTTATCCCGCCCAAGGCAGCGGCGTGATCGGCACCACCGTCACCCTGACCCGCAAGTACGCCCCATTCTTGACGGCCCTGCGCCAAATCGGTGAAGCTAACAATTTTCCGGTCATCACCCATGCGCTCAGTGCCCCGCTCGTTGCGGTCATGGGCTTGGCCCAATGCGCGCCGTTTGCACCCGGAAAATCCGCCGTGGCGATCCTGCAATACCCGTGGTTCAGTGCCTTGGCCTTTTTCAACGAGCACGCGGATTTGCTGCTCATTCGCACGCTCCAGCACCGCCACCTGCGCCAAGCCCCTAACCTACGTCACGCGCTGACGACCACCTATGCTTCGTTAGAGCTGATCGATCCGGACCTCTTTATCATGTCTCTCGGTCTGGATCTCGATACCGGCCTGCACCGCGAACTCGGCCATGCATTCCCGCTGAGCCGGGTGACCCTTGTCGCAGTCCCGAACCCGGACGGCGTTCCGGCCTGGTGCCCCGAGCCGGGTATCGCCGCCACCTCGCCGGCCAAAGGCGAGGCCGCCCGCAGCCTGACCTTAGGCATGCTGCGCGATGAAAAATGGGCTCTGCAGGATTTTCTGCCGACCCCCAAGGAGATAGGTGAAGTTTATCCAACCCGTGCGGAGATGCGACTTTTGCGCGGCCTCCGACTGGCCCGCTTTGGCCTGTGTGTGGTAGGCGTGTTGGTGCTGGCGTGGTTCGCATTCGGGGTTGTCGATATCGTGCGCAGTGATGCATGGACCTTCGATCCGGGCCAAGCCAACATCATCAAGGGCCGGCTCAACAATTTGACCACCGAACGCCAAAAAAGCCAGCACTGGGACAACCTGTTGGAAGACCGCTCCAAAGCCTGGACCTCGATGGAACTGCTCAGCCGCCTGTTTCCCGAACGTTGCGGCGTCTTGGTCAAAAGCTTCGCCCATACGCTGCGCGCGGATACCGCACCCGGCCAAGCCAAAATCGGTTTTGTTAAGGAATGGAAAATCACCGGCCTGGCTCGCGATGAGGCGCTTGATCGCCTCAACACGCTCAATACCCAGGAAGGCATCACCTCCCAGTTCCAGGAACTCGCGCGGGTCACTGGCAATCCCGCCTTCAACCCTGCCGTCCGTACTCGCAGCCTCGCAGTGAACATCCGTACCCAGGAAAATAACATGTTTAAGCCGCTGCCCGTCGATGAAACCTTCGATACCGATGAGTCATCCTACCCCTTCAACTTTGACCTAACCATCACCCAGCGCTTTGAGGGCACCGATCCGATGGCCATCAACGTGAGCAAAGTCAACTGACCCATGAATCTCTACCGCCAGTCCATTGCCCTGTTCGGAATCGTGTTGCCGGTTCTCGTCTGCGCCTTGCTCATCGGGCTTTGTTTCACTCTCAAGTCGAGGACGCTCGCCTCCCTCGAAAATAAACAAACCCTCTTCAAGTCCTACGAAACCAGTCGCCTCAAAGCCCTTGAAATTGAGACTAAAATCACGCTCCAACGCCCGCACATCACGCACTGGACCGAGCTGCTGGCGGAAGAATCATCCAGCGCCGTTAACACGCATCTGCGGACTATCGCCGAAACCCTGCCAAGCAAGGAATTCCAAAAAACCGCCTTCGAACGCAGCAGCGGCAAGGGCGGCTTTGGCTCCGCCGTGACTCAGCCGTCGTCGCAACTGCGCATCGTCTTCCGTGGCACGTTCCGCACCATGCAACTCGCCTTCCTCGAACTGGAAAGCCGCATGCCCCAACTCCAACTCCAGGAACTGCGCATCGATCCTAACCCAAACCAGCAGAACCCGTCACCTCTCCTCAACTTCCAAGTCAACTACACCGCATGGGAAAATTAACTCACAGCGTGACGACCCGGGTGGCTGCAGCCGGCAAGAGCCTGGCAGGTTTTTCACCTCGGATGACGCGCATTTCGGATGGACGAATTCAGCCGAACTCCGCGGTCGAAATCTGCAATTCGAACATGAAACCACGGATTGCACGGATTTTACGGATTTTTTGGATTTGGACTCTTTCACCATTTGCAGCACAGCAGAAGTCCCGGACGACCCCTATTTTAATCCGTAAAATCCGTGGAATCCGTGGTTCATCTATCCCCGAGTTAGGTCACATTTCGGTTGTCGGGCTCCAGGCATTCCCGCGGTTCATCCTTACCATCCGCAGTCGGATGTTTTCTAACATAATTCTCGCCGCCCTGGCATGGCAACTGGTGGCCGTCGAACCGGCGCTTGCCGCCAAAGATCCAAGCCCGCCGGTCGCAGCGGTCACAGTCGCGGCAAAGGCCGCCACGCCCATTCCATCGCGCTACGTCGGCAACGACTTGAAGAGCTACGTCGAGGCGCGAGCCAAGCAACTGGCGATGCACGAGCGGGCGAGCGATCCCTTTGGCCAATTACAGGATCCCAATGCCAAGCCGGTGGCCAAAGCGACCGCCACCAAGACCATCCGCCGCCTCACCGCCGAGCCGCCCGCATCCCTAACCGACATCGTCGGCCGGATCGAAATCACCACCATCATGCCTAGGGACAAACGCTTTTTGGTCGGCAGCCGCAGCGTCGGCGAAGGCGACAAACTCCCGCTGATTTTCCATAACAAACCCATCCACACCCAAGTTACCGAGGTTAGCTCCCGCAAAATCGTCTTCCTCAACCTCGACACAGGTGAAATCGGCATACGCCAACTCAACGTCCTGCCCTTGGGTATGACCCCCGGCACCCGCAATATCACCGCTCCGGGTATGGTCCTGGCCAATCCTAACAGTCCATTGGAAATCGACTCCCCGCCATCTCTCCCAGCCGCAGCAGCCAATACCAAACCATAACACCGTCCTCATGAATGCCTTTCAATTCCTACTCATGCCAGCCTTGATTCTCACCGCCGGCCTGAGCCACGCGCAAGCCCCGAGTGAGCCCCCCGCAGTGGAGCCCATCGTTGAAGCCGCGCCTCCAACCCAAGCTCCGCCCGCTGCTCCCGTGAATGCGGGCTTGAACCCGCGGCCATCACCTGGCGTCCCGCCCGCAACGGGAGCCCCCGCCGCAGCCGCCGACCCCCCAAAGAGCCCGCTGGAAGCCTCAGACCAAGGCTATCTGATCAAGGACGCGCCGATCAATGATATCTTCCAGTTCCTAGCCAAAGCGGCAGGGCGCCAATACTTCCACAATGCCAAGATTAGCGGCCCCGAGTTCCGCGTCACCGGTCATTTGAATGATGGCAATCCGCTCACCCAAATGGAAGAACTGGCCTTCATGTATGGCCTGGCCCTGCACACCAAGGGGTCCACCATCTATGCTCTAACCCAGGCTCAACTCACGCAATTGCCCAGCGTCGAGTTTCACTATCAACTCCAGTATCTCCGTCCCACCGATATCAAACAAATCGAAGAGTTGATCAAACCCATGCTCAGCCCCGCCACCGGCATCGTCAACTTCGAGCCCAAGACCAACACCATCATCATCATCGATGCCGCCCACCGCATCGAGCAGGCTCGTCTGTTGCTCCGCGGCATCGACATGGCCAAGGGCCAGATCATCGTCGAAACCAAGATCCTGCGGATCAATAGCACCGTGGCCGAGCGCACCGGCGTCAATTGGACGCAATCGCTTGGAGCCACTGGCACCAGCGTCAATCTCGGGGCAGACTTGAACGCTATCCTTGGTCTGAAATCCCCGCTGGTCACCACTGCCAACCATATCGTTACCAATGGCGGTTCCAGCAGCCGCGTCACTACCAGCAACGGCTCCGTTAACAGCGTCGTCACGGACGTCATCGGCACGGGTGCATCCAGCCTTTTAACAGGGAGCACATCCACCACGACCACCACGACTGGCGGCGGCTTGAATACCACCAACACGGCCGGCGGAGTCTCCAATACCACCACCCGTGACAGCACCTCAACCGCTGGTCCGAATCTGGTGCTCAGCCCCTTGCAACTCACCGGCGTGCTGCGCGCCCTTGCCGAAGGCGGCCTCGCGACCCAAATCTCCAACCCCACCCTCATTACCGAGGACAACGAAATGGCGACTATCTCGGTCATTGACCGGGTGCCTATCATCACCACCACCACCACGGCGGCCTCGGGCGGCAGCGCCGCCAATCCCACCGTGACCGAACAGGTCCGCTATAAGGTGGACGCCTCGGACAAATCCATCGACACCGATCCGGACAAGCATCGGGAAATCGGCATCTCGCTGGTGGTAACCCCGACCTTGCTGCCCGACGGCACGGTGCGGATGAAATTGCGCCCGCGCTCAGCCCAGATTGTTGAATCCATCAAGAGCACCACCGGCAACTTCTATCCCCGAGTGACCGAATCGATGATCGAAACCCTCGCCCGCGTGCCAAACGGCTTCTCACTGGTCGTCGGCGGCTTCTATGGCGAAACCACCACCGACAACAAAACCAAAGTCCCCATCCTCGGCGACATTCCGGTGCTCAATTTCTTTTTCAAAAGCAAGGAGGCCACCAAGGAGAAAACCAGTCTCGTGTTTATCGTCACGCCGAAGTCCTATGACCCCACCAGTCGTGCCGCCAATGCCGGTGCCAGCAAGTTCGTCCGGCGCGATAACTCCATCGGCCGCGATTACAATTGGATCGATGAAACCAACCCTGGCCCCAACGCTGAACCGAATTTGCAACGCGCCATTCGCGGCCTCAAACCCCAGTCCGCGCCATACTACCCGCTTCCCGGCGAAGACACCTACACGTCCCCGGATGCCGCTCCCAGCCCTCCGCCCTCCGCCAAACCCCCTCTCACCAAAGCCCGCAGAGAATGATGGATTTCGCCACAACCTGTGCCGTTCCAGTCGCACCAGTCGCACCTCCGCCCTTAGCCCTGTCGCATACCGATATCGGCCAGCTGCTGGAGGCCTGCCTCGAGCAAACCGCCGAGGCGCTCGTGCTAGTCCACGCCGCCAGCCACGCCGACATTTCGCATGCTGTTGAGGCCGTGCGCCAGGCGCAGGCGCGCAACCGTCCGCTCGACCTGATGGAAGCCGTCGCCCGCGCCCAAGGGCATCAGGAAGAGCAGCTCGGCAGCATCATGCGGAGCTTGGGCGACAAGCTGGCCGCCACCCTCAACCCCACGCCGCCGCTCATCCCCTTCGCCGGCAAGCTCATCGCCCCCTCGGCATTTTACGAGTCGTTCGATCAAATTCACAAAATGGCTAGGGCCTTGCTGACCCCGGTGATCTTCGTTGAAGACACCGATGCCATCGGGGTGGCCTCCATCAATCCCATCGCCGCCACCATTCTCGCGGCGAAAATCCAGGAGGTAGTGGCCCGGCGGTTTGATATCAGGCCATTTCTAACCATTGCAAGGCTTGAATACGAAGCCTGGTCCTTTCTGACGCACAAACATTTCGAGCTATGATTGAGTTTGATGGCATTTCCTTCAATGAATTGATCAGTCGGCGCATCATGGCCGAGCTGGCACAGCACGACCCGTCCTACACCGAGCTCGCCCAGGACCAGGTACCTAACCGGGTCACCCGCTTCAGTTTCATGTCCGCCCTGGCCAAACTCAACGGCCTGCCATTCTTCCCCCGCCTAGCGGAATTTTGCGATGGCACGCTGCACTCGTGTTGCGATGCCACGGTGATGACCCGCGGGTTTTTCGCGCCGCTGTGCCTCTGCGGCCAGGACAAGCTCATCGTCGCCATTGCCAACCCCTGGAGCTCGCTGCCGGAAGAATACCTCGCGCCGCGATTCCCCGATTTGGAAATCGTTAAAATCGTCACCTTAGCCTCCGAGATCAACCGCGCCATCGAGTCAGTCGCCACCAACACCGGCCCATCGCGCTCCGAACTCGACGCCATAGACGTCGAGGACCTCGACGAGGGCATCCATGATTTTGACGTGACCACCGACTACACCGAGCCGATGGCCCAGCTCATCGCCACCATCATGTCGGATGCGGTCAAGACCCGCGCGTCGGACATTCACTTCAAGGTCGAAAAGGAAAGTTTCTACTATGCGTTTCGGGTGGACGGCGACATCGGCGCCAAGATTGAGATTCCGATGAAGCTCAAGGACCGGCTGGATGCGTTTCTGCTCAACCTGATGAAGTTGCCCACCGAAATCCGCAACACCGTCCCCGGCATCTCCGGCCGCTTCACCATCTCGTATTTCCACCGCCCCATCGATATCCGCTACGAACGTCACCGCACCTATCGTGGCTATCACGTCACCATGCGTTTGCTAGATAAGAGCAACATCAACGTCACCCTCGGCAAGGGCACCCTCGCCTTCGATGACGAAACGATGTTTGCGCTCAACAAGGTGATGAAAATCCCCGCCGGCATCATCGTGATGTCCGGCCCAACCGGTTCGGGCAAATCCACCACCCTCAACGCCCTGTTGCGCGAACTCAACCGGCCCGAGGTGAATATCCTCACCCTTGAAAATCCCGTTGAAGATGAGGTGCCAGGCATCACCCACTGCGACCTCAAGAGCGCCAAGGAGTTCAAGCCGATGATCGCTTCGTTCATGCGCTCCGACCCTGATATCATTCTGATGGGCGAGGTGCGAGACATTGAGTCCGCCGAACTCGCCATCGAAGCCGCCGTCACCGGCCACAAAGTGCTCACCACCATTCATACTCCGCGCGCCTCCCAAATCATCGAACGCTTCGAACAACTCGGCATCGAACGCTGGAAAATCGCCCAAACCCTCAAGGCCGCTTGCGCCCAGCGCCTCGTCAAATTGCTCTGCCCCTATTGCAAGGAGGCCATCTCCGGCATCAGCGAGCTCGACCGCAAAACTTTCTGCCTCGATGAATCGTGGATCGCCATCCCGCTTTTCAGCGCCAAGACCGGGGGTTGCCAGGAATGTCGCAACAGCGGCTACAGCGGCCGCACCGCCATCCTCGAAATTATCCCCATCACCCCCAAAGTTTCCGATCTGCTCTCCAAGGGACTGATGTCTCCCTATGAATTGGAAGTCCAGGTCGCCCGCGAGGGCATCCTCCCCAACCTCCGCCGCAGTGGCCTGCGTCTGCTGCGCGATGGCAAAACCGACCTTGCCGCCATCAGCAAGGTCATCGACATGACCTACACCGATGACTGATCCCGCCACCCCCACCGCCGGCAGCGCCGCCTTGCAGCTTCCAGTTGCCAAGAAATCTCTGGTTGCTTCTCTCAACCAACCAAAAAAAATTAAGCCCTTTTCCAAAAAAATCCTCGTCGATTTATTCCGCGGATTAGGTTCAATGTTGCGCGCCCAAATCAATACCGCCGACGCCCTCAAATACTATAGCCACGGCTTGCCTAACAAAACACTGGTGGAGGTGCTGTTGCGCATCCGCGAAGACATCGGCAACGGCATGAATGTGCATGAGGCGTTCCGCCGCACCGGCCGCTTCAGCGATACCGTCGTGGGGCTCATTCAAGCGGGGTCGGATGCCGGCCAACTGCATCAGGCATTCGGCTCGCTGGCAGTGCGCCTCAAGAGCGAATTGCATTTCTCCAAGCAGTTGAAAAAAGCCACCATCACCCCCAGTGTCATCATCTGTGTCTTGCTCGCTGCCTTCATTACCTCACAGGTGAAAATCGTCCCGCAGGTCGAGCAAATGATGACAGGCGTCGGCGCCAAGGCCGATGGCATGACGGCCATCTCCTTCCAAGTGAGCCACTTCACTCAGGCGGTGTGGCCGGTGGTGGTCATCTCGCTGATAGCCGCTGCCATCACCATTGCCCGCTCCGCTCATGTCCGCAATCTGCTGCTGGGTCTGGCCATGGCGCGCTGGCGCTTGCTGCGCCTGCTCGTCATGAGCCTGCGCCAAATGACCTTCCTCTCAACGATCAAATTGCTGCATTCCAACGGCATCAACCTAGCCAAGTCGATCCGCGTGTCCGCCAACAGTGTGCGCAACACGCCGTTTTACGAGGAACTGCGCAACGCCGCCGATAAGTATGAACATTCCGGCGTGCCTCTCTCCACCGCTTTCGCCAAGTACACCTCCGTCGATTCCCAGGTCACCCACATGCTCTCGATCGGAGAAAAATCCGCCTCGCTCGATAGCCAACTCACCATGCTAACCGAAATGTACGAGGAAGACGCCGATAACCACATGGCCACCTTCTCCGCAGTGGTTAGCTTTCTGGTACTCATCATTGCCGTGTCGCTCATCGCTGCGGTATTTGTTGGCACCTTCCTACCGATTTTCCTCATGGGCCCGAAGATGATGCAAAGCGGGATATAACATTTAGATTTTCCCCCTATGCAACTCACTCGATTTGACCGCTGGCTGCGGGAGCGCTTTGTCTATGAGACGCATATCAAAACCCTGCGTGCCCCGGAGGCTGTCCCCAAGGGCATCCGCGCACAGCCGCTCCCTGATATCCCTGGCGTGCGCTTCAAACACCTCTTCGTCGCCCGCAATACCCAGCTCGCCGATTCCTTCATCGCTAGCCTCAGGGAGGCCAACCTGATGTTCTTCACCTCCGTGGTGGATCGCAAGGCGTGGTTCGTCCCGTGGATCGCCCCCAAAAATAAATCCCTCACCTGGATCCTCGCCTGGATCGTGCTGGCCAGCATCTCCGCCTGCTATGTCGTCGGATATCTCGTCAATCTGCTTAGCCAACCCGCATTGCGCCAAATGCTCGCCGAGGCCATCGAAACCCTCAAAGGTTGAAATACCCTGATTTTTACCTTCCTATGAAACTCATTGTCGTTCATGTTTACATCTTAATGAAGAAGTTTCGTCCATTCTGTTTGCGGCCGCGGTCGCGAGCAAGGGCATTCACCCTCTTGGAAATGACCCTCGTCATCATGGTGCTGCTCGCCTTGATCAGTGTCGGCATGTACTCCGGCAGCGCGATCAAGACATGGCGTCTTGGCCGCCAGGCCAGTGAATCACTGCGCAGCGTCTACACCGCGCAAAAGCTCTATCTGGCAGATAATCCGACGGTCGCAGTGACCTCGCTGACGCCCACCTTGCTCATTCCCTATCTTACGAACAAGGCGACCAGCATGCCCACGGTTACCTCGCTAACTGGAGCCACGCTCAACATCAAGGTGACGGTGTTTCCGCCGGTGGTGGATAGCGGTTCGGGAGTGGCGTACGACCCCTCCGGCAGCCCAACAGACTCCCTCTGGGATGTCGGCGAATGATCCGCGCCCTTCCAGTCCTCATCAGCCTCGCCCTCGGTTCCACCCTGTGCGCCGAGGACTTCCGGCCATTCGCCAATTTCGTCCTCAGTGCCCACCTCAAAGTCGCTGGCGATCGGGTCACTCCCATCCCGATGAAACCCATCGTGTTTCATGTCGCCACCGATGGGCAACGTGTGCGCATCAGCGCCGAAGGCAACACGGAAGCTAGCAGCACTTTTGAAATTTACCGCTCCGACGGGGTGGGCCGTCAGCGCACAGGCGAGGCGGCGCTGGAGGTCATTCCCGGCATCCAGGCGCTGAGCAAGACCGGTGGCGTCCTGCGCCACCTGCGCCTCACCCGCGAAGCCCTCACCATCACCACCTTTCCGGGGGTGTCCGATCATACGGTCATCACCCACGCCTTGGCCATCGCACCCGCCGCCCAGGTCGCCCTCCCGAAAAGCGTTTCATTCGCAAGCCCCACACCATGACGCCCAACCCGTCCACCCGCGCCTATCCGTGGCTGCTGCTGCTAAGCACCGCAGTGGCCGCACTCTTCTGCTTCATGTATATCACCAAGCCGGAGTTTCCGCTGGCGGCAGCCTTTGCCAGCCTGCCGCCCGCCACCGCAGCGAAGCCGCCGGTGGCTCCTCAATTACCCCCCGGATCCAAGGCAGCGCCCGCCCCGCCGCTGGCCAGCTTACTCCCTGATGTGGCGAGTTTGCCAGGCGACTCCCACCTCAGCGGCCCCGCCACGCCTACGCTCGCTCATAGTCCGCGCCACGCCCAGCCCGCCTCCGCCCCGACTTCTAGCTTCGAGGAAACCAACCTCCATATCCAACACATCCTCACTGCCACCACCCCGGGCGGCGATCTGAGCCGCATCGTGCTCAATGTGCCGGTCATCTATCAATCCCGCAAGCTTGGCTGGACCGAGGGCGAAGTCGCCGAATCCCGTGCGTTGCTCAAGCGCTTGTCAGCCTATCAGGAAAATTCGCGCGCCCTGCGCGAGGACGCCACGCAACTTCTCGCGACTTGGAACCACCTCGTTGAACGCTCGATGCCCACCCTCGTGCTGCGTGCCGACAGCCCGTCGCTACCTGCCAACCAGGATCACGCCGAGCGCCGCGGCCAAGCGGCAGGGCTTGATACCACCGAGGCCATCCAACTCCAACCCGCCGACAAATGAAACCGAAAACCGAAGTTCAACAAAACTCGATGTTAGATGAACCACGGATTGCACGGATGTTACGGATTATCAGAGGGGTCGTCTGGAGCTTCTTCTGCGCTGCAAATGGTAAGAAAATCCGAATCCGTAAAATCCGTGTAATCCGTGGTTTCATGATCAAATTTCAGATTTCAACTTTGGAGTTCGAGATGAAGCCACTCCTCCTGGCGCTCACCTTTACCGTGATGGGTGGCCTCGCCCAACCAAGCTCCAGCGCTCCGGTGGCACCCGCCGCTCCCGAGCCACTTGCCGAGGGCGCCAAACCAGCCGTCGCCAGCCCGCCCACCGATGTCACCGTGGATGCGCCGCCCTCACCGGCCCAGTCCGCCGACGAGGCCACCAACCCGGCCACCGAACCCAGCCTAACCGTCCAGGTCGAAACCCTCCAAACCGGCAGCGGCACCGTCGATCCCAAATCCGTCACCCTGCTCGCCCCCTTTCCCGCCAAAGCTCTCGCCGCCATCCCTCTTGGCTGGCGTCTCGACGCCTCCGCCAGCGCCCCGCCGTTCATCCGCAAGGTCGAGCTCGCCCCCGGCACCCACATCACCCTCAAAATACGGCCACACTTGTTGGTTCCAGCCGCCACCGCCTTCGCCCTCAGCGAACCGGGTTTCGACCCCGCCCTCGGCTACAGCCAAGCCCAAACCGTTAGCGCCATTCTCGCCAATTCGATCGAACAACTCGACGCCGATGCCAAACACCTCGGCACCGCCATCGACCTCCTCCAACAACTCGTCAGTTCCCTGCCTCATCCCGCCCCGCAGCCGCCCGCCACGCCCACCCCACCTAGCAAACGATGAAATCCTCACTCATCCCCATCATTTGTAGCTTGGTCCTCGCCACCTTGTCCGGTGCCGCTCTCAGCCACTGGTGGTCGCTGCGGGAATTCTCCGGCGTTTTCACCGACCCGGCCCATGCCCCAGCCATGATCCCGGTTGCCGCCGCTGGCACTCGAATCACCATGGTCACCCAAGCCACCCCGCCCGCCAAGCTCGCTGCTAGCCAATCCGTCCCGGCCCCGCCTGCCAAACCCACCGCCGCCCAAAAGGAATTCTTTGAGTCGCTGCTCGATGAAATGAAGCTACTCAAGCAAACCAACCTCGCCCTCCGCGATCAAATGGCCGAAACCAACCGCGACTTGATGCAACTCGAATTCCGCGTCGACACCCAGTCCGCCTCCTTCCGCCCGCTCCCGGTCACCGAAAACCTGTCCGTCCTCGATACCTCCACCCTCGATACCTCCGACTCCGGCCCCGGCGTCCTCCCACCCCGCGCCGTGATGGTCGCCAATCCCAATTGAACCTGCAAAATCACCGGCGTCTCTTGTTATCGAAATCCTTGTTTACATGGGCGCCGCTGACCCGGAAAGATGGTCGGACAGGAACGCTGTGGACCACGTTTTGCCGGCGCTGAACAAATTTGGCGGGCTTTGTCGGAATATTTGCCGAAGCTCGAACCTCGCAACACCGCCATGGGCATGAGAACTTTCATCACCGTACTGCTTGGGCTGGTTTTCCAGTTGGCCCAAGTGCTGCCCGGTGGCGCTATCCCACCGCCCTGCCCGGTGGTGGCCAAGGCGTGTGAGTGTTGCGCGGGAAACCCGTCGTGCTGCTGCGCGAAAAGCGAAACGCCCGCCCCCAAGCCCTTGCCGCAATCTGTCGATCCGGGCGGTTTGCTCAAAGGCATGGCCATGAAAACCGCCGAAACGCGGGTTGCCACGGACGTCTGGCAGCAGACCGGCGCACTGCCGACCTCGCTCGCAGTGACCCGCGCCACCGCACCCTGCGCCGGTTTCGCCGGGGTCAGCCTAGCCGTGGCATTTTGCAGTTTTGTTATCTGAGTGTGCGCCTTGACAGGCGTATTGTGCCAACTCATCTCCGCCGTTATATTGCGGGATGTTGCGGCACGGGGTTTTTCCAACCCAGGTTTTCTAACCAACCACTCAATTGACATATGCACACAAAATTTCTAGCCGGTCTGGCGCTGGCCGGCGGCCTGCTGCACGCGGCCCAACCTCAGCCCTTGAATGACGAATTTCTCACCCGCCTGCGAGCGGAAGCCGCCCACAGCCACCCGTCGGTGACCGCCGCCAAACTCCGTGCCGATGCTGCCGCGCAGGACCTGCGCGGCCTGCGCTTGTGGGACGATCCGATGGTCGGCCTCGGCGTGATGGCCGCGCCCCGCCAGATGCGGGCGGACCTGGGAGACCTCCGCGTCGGGGTTGAGCAAGCCCTGCCAAAACCCGGGATGTATGACGCGAAACGCCGCAAAGCCGAGGCCCTGCAACGCGCCGAGGTGGCCACCACCAGCGCCGCCTCACTCGCTGCCGGTGCCCTCGCCGCCTCCGATGCCATCGAACTGGCCCTCGCCGACGAGTCGATCCGCCTGCAGCAATCCCAGGTTGGCTGGCTCGGCGCGATGGCGGAAAACGCCCGCCAACGGGCCGCTGATCCGATGGGTGCGGCCAGCGACGCACTGCGCATGGAAACTGAGTTGGCCAAGGAAACTCAGATGCTCGAGGCCGCACGCCGCTACCGCCAAGCACTTTCCAAAAAACTCAACCTCATCCTCGGACGACCGCTCGAAGACGCGTGGCCCCAGTTGCTTCTCCCCGCCAACCCGCTGCCGGTACCTCTCGCCCAAGCCGAAATCGCCCGCCTCGTCCGCCTCAACCCGAAAGTCCGTGCCTTGAACGAAATGGCCGACGCAGCCAACCATGATACCCGCATCGCCGAACGCGAGCGACTGCCAGGCCTGGCCCTGGGCATCGACGCCAACCTGTACTCCGGCGGCGACTACCGCAGCACCACGGTGGGGTTGAAAATGAATCTGCCGTGGTTCAACGAACGCTCCTATCAAGCTAACATCGCCGCCGCCCGTTCTCGCCAACTCGCCGCCGGCAGTGACATCGAAACCCTCCGCCGCGAACTCGCCAGCGACGTTTTGACTAGCACCACCGAGGCCGCCAACGCCGCCGCCCAGGCCCGCGCCTATGCCGGTGAAATCCATGACAAGGCCCAGCAAACCACCACGTCCATCGAGGCCGCCTGGCTCAGCTCGAAAGCCCCGCTCACCGATTTACTCGACGCCAGCCGCGCCCTGTTTGCCATCCGCCTCGAACAACGCCGCTTCATCGCCATGCAGCTCGCCGCCCTCGAACAACTCTACGCCCTCGTCCCTAACCACTAACACCATGAAAACCTTCCCTGCCATCATCCTAACGGCTATTATCACCGCGTCCGCCGCGTGGTTCGCCTCGCGCCACGCCCCGGCAATTGCCACCACCACCACCACCGCGCACAAACTGCTGCGCTATCAATGCGCCATGCATCCGCAGGTTACCAGCGACAAGCCCGGCCGCTGCACCATCTGCGGCATGGAACTCACCGCGATTTATGAGGACGACCAGAGCACCGGAACCACCACCGCCGATAACCTGGTGGTGCTCACCCAAAACCAAATCCAGGTGCTGCATGTGCAATCCTCCGCGGCCGCCATCCGACCACTGCAACGCACGTTGCGGGTGGCCGGCGTGATCACCGAAGACACCACCCGCCACCGCGTGCTCGCCGCTTATGTGGACGGGCGCATCGACAAGTTATCTATCAACCACGTCGGTGCCGAGGTCGCCGCCGGCCAGCCGCTGGCGGATTTCTATAGCCCCGGCCTGCTGCAGGCGGAACGCGAATACCGCCAACTTAGTGGCAACTTGCGCGCCAATACCGCGTTGCGCCTGCGCCAGATGGGGCTCGCTCCCGCGCAAATCGACGCCCTCGACCACAAGCCCGCCGATGACCTCACCTCGCAGATTCTCTCCCCCATCAGCGGCACCGTCGTCGCGCAGGCGGTGGCCGCCGGCCAATACGTGACAACCGGCGAGCGAATGTTTGAAATCGCCGATTTTTCCACCATGTGGTTCGTGTTCCGCGCCTACGAGCAGGACCTGCCATGGCTCGGCACCGGCCAGAATGTTAGAATCACCACCCAGGCCCTTCCTAACAAAACATTCACCGCCAAAATCTCCTTCATCGATCCCAATCTCGACGAGGCCACCCGCTCCGCCAACATCCGCGTCGAACTGCCCAATCCGCCCGTCAACGGCAAGCGCGAACTCCTCAACCGTCTCTTCGCCGATGGCCAGGTGGAACTCGTTGCACCCTCCGTCCTAACCGTGCCGCGCTCCGCAGTACTCCAAACCGGCCCGGAGGCGCTTGTTTACATCGACCATGGCAGCGGCGGCTACGAGCGCCGGGTGGTGCAGACCGGCCGCCGCGGCGATACCTATCAAGAGATTCTAACCGGCATAAAGCCTGCCGAGCGGGTGGTCACCAACGGCAACCTGCTCATCGATGGCCAAGCCGAAATGAACCGCGCGTTCATGCCACCGGCCGCTGCGGAACCTGCCGCCAAGGCCAAACCATTTCCAGAGTCGATCAAAACCTGCCTGGTTTCCGGCGAAAAACTCGGTGAGATGGGCGAGCCCTATGTCTTCGTTTATGAGGGCCAGGAGGTGAAACTCTGCTGCAAGGATTGCCTCAAAAAATTCGACAAGGAACCCGCCAAGTACCTCGCCAAAATCAACGCCGCAGCAACCGCAGCTCCGCCACCCAAATAGCTATAACGCTATGACCCTGCCGACCCCCTTAACTCCGATGCGGCCTGTTATGGAGCGACGACTTTACTGTCGTCGTGTGGAAGTACCGTTCATGAGCCGAGCCTTCGGCACTCATGCATGGGCCGTCCCTCCGCTACCACCACAAGAATGTGGTGGCTCCTTAGCGCCACCGTTACTCGTTAATCCCCTCATCCCCCTCCCATGATCGAATCCATCATCCACTGGAGCCTCAAGAACCGCTTCCTCGTCATTTGCGGCGTGCTCATGCTCATCGCGCTGGGTATCCGCGCCCTGCGCCTCACCCCGGTGGACGCCATCCCCGACCTAACTGAAAACCAAGTCCTCGTCTATGCCGAGTGGATGGGCCGCAGCCCGCAGGAGGTGGAGGACCAGGTGACCTTTCCGCTGTCCACCGGCCTGCAGGGCCTCGCTGGGGTCAAGGATGTGCGCGCCAACTCGATGTTCGGATTCTCGCTTCTAACCATCATTTTCGAGGAGGAGGTGGACACTTACTTCGCCCGCAGCCGGGTGCTGGAGCGCCTCAATTACCTGCAAGGCTCGATGCCCGAGGGTGTCAAACCGCAACTCGGCCCCGACGCCTCCGGCCTGGGTTGGGTCTATCAATATTATCTGCACGTCGATCCGCAACTGGCCACCGACGGTGGCTACGATCTGGCGCAACTGCGTTCGCTCCAGGATTGGAAAATCCGTTATGAACTCGCCGGCGTGCAGGGCGTCGCCGAAGTCGCCAGCATCGGCGGCTTCGTCAAGCAGTATCAAATCGAACTGTCCTCCGCCAAGATGCGTGCCGCCAACGTGACCCTGATGGAGGTGCTCACCGCCGTGCAAAACGCCAACCTCAACGTCGGTGGCAAAACCGTCGAGGAAAACGGCGCGGAATTCATCCTGCGTGGCGTCGGCCTAGTCACCCGTCCCGAGGACCTCGAGCAGGTCACCGTCAAGGCCGTGCAAGGGGTGCCGATCTATCTGAAAAATCTGGCCACGGTCCAGATCGGCGGCGACTATCGCCGCGGCGCGCTGGACCTCAACGGCCACGAAGCCGTCGGCGGCACCGTGGTGATGCGCAGCGGCGAGAATGCCAAGGCGGTCATCGAACGGGTCAAGGCCAAGATTGACGAGATGGCCGCGAGCCTGCCGCCCGGGGTGAGCATCCGGCCATTCTATGACCGCAGCGAACTTATCGACCGCACCATCGACACCCTCAAGCACGCGCTCATCGAGGAAATCATCTTGGTCACCCTCGCCCATGTGATTTTCCTGTGGCATTTCCGCAGCATCCTCATCGTCACCTTGCCGCTGCCGGCTTCAATTTTGATTTCTTTTTTGCTGATGAAACAATTCGGCATCACCAGTAATATCATGTCTCTAACTGGTATCGCGATAGCCATCGGCGTGCTGGTAGACGCCGCCATCGTGGTCACCGAAAACGTCATCCGCCATTGCGAAAAGGCCGAGACAGACAAGGCTCGCCCGCTGACCCGCGCGGAAACCTGGGACACCACCCTGGCCGCCTGCCAACAAGTCGGCCGGCCGATTTTCTTCGCCATGGCCATCATCGTGCTGGCCTTCGTGCCGGTCTTCGCGCTCACCGGCCAGGAGGGCAAGTTGTTCCATCCGCTCGCTTTCACCAAGACCTTCGCCATGATCGGTTCCACCTTGTTAGCGGTTACTCTAGTACCCGTGCTGTGTTCGCTACTGGTGCGCGGGCCGTTCCATGCCGAGGACAAGAACGTGGTGATGAGACTGCTGCTGTGGATCTACGAGCCGACCCTCGACTGGGCTCTCAACCACCGCAAGACCGTCCTATCCACCGCCGGGCTGATCCTCGCCTCCGCGTTGATCATCGCCTTCGGCCTGCCGCGCCCCGCCGTGAAAGCCATTCGCGACGCCGGCTACCCTCAACTGGCGGACACCGTCAGCGGGTTTGGCCGCGAGTTCATGCCGCCGCTCAACGAGGGCAGCCTGCTCTACATGCCGGTGATGTTGCCCAAGACCGGCTTCAAGGAAATCCAACGGGTCATGGCTTGGCAGGACTCTGTCATCGCCGCTACCCCGGAAGTGGCCAGCGTGGCCGGCAAACTCGGCCGTTTTGAAACCGCCACCGACCCGGCGCCCACCGAGATGTTGGAAACCACCATCATGCTCAAACCCGAATACATTCCCGACGGCCGCTTCCGCGTGAAGCGCAACCCGGCCTGGCGCGCCGGCATGACCACCGCCAAACTCAAAGCCGAGCTATCCGAAAAAATGCAATTGGTACCCGGCTACGTTCCCGCGCTGCTTCAGCCTATCGAAAACCGCATCCTCATGCTCTACACCGGCATCCGCGCCCAACTCGGTGTCAAAATCTACGGCGACAACCTCGACGCGATCCAGCGCAAGGCCTTCGAGGTCGAAAAACTCATCAAGGGCGTCGCCGGTGCCACCGGTGTGTCGCCGTCCCGCGTCCAAGGCAAACCCTATTTGAACATCGCGGTCGATCGCGAGGCCATGGCCCGCTTCGGCCTCAACGCCAAAGACGTCCTCGACGCGGTGGAAATCGCCATCGGCGGCAAAAACGTCAGCACCACCATCGAAGGCCGCCAGCGCTTCCCTATCCAAATCAGGGTTGCCCGCTCTGAGCGCGAGGACATCGACCACCTCGGCGCCATCCTCATCGCCGCCAAGCCGGGAATGCGCGGCGGTGAGGAATCTAACAACCAATACGTCCCGCTAGGAATGGTAGCCAAAATCACCCGCGAAATCGGTGCCAACGAGATCGCCTCGGAAAACGGCCGCCTTCGCTCTTACGTCCAGGCCAACGTCCAGGACCGCGACCTCGGCGGCTTCGTCCAGGAGGTCGAACAAAAACTCAAAACGATCCATTGGGACGGCATGACCTACAAGCTGACCGGCGAATACGAGAACCAGCGCCGCTTCGTGCAAACCATGCAGGTAGTTTTCCCCATTGTCCTGCTGGTGATCTTCGTGTTGCTGTACCTTGTCTATCACAGCGCGCTGGAGGCCGCCCACGTCATGTTTGCGGTGCCCTTCGCCCTGAGCGGCGGCGTACTCTTGCAAAAGTTGCTAGGCTATAACTTCAACGGTGCCGTGTGGGTCGGCTATATCGCGCTGTTCGGCACTGCGGTGCAAACCGGCGTGGTAATGGTCGTTTATCTCGAGGAATCCGTCAAAGCCCGCATGGCGGAAAAAGGCACGGCTTTCTCCAGCGCCGATCTGCTGCAAGCGGTTAAGGACGGAGCGCGGCTGCGGCTGCGACCCAAAGTCATGACCGTGGCCACCATCGTCGCCAGCCTGCTGCCCATCATGTGGAGCCACCGCCAAGGGGCCGAGGTCATGCAACCACTGGCCACTCCGGTCATCGGCGGCATGCTCTCGAGCTTGCTGCACATTCTAATCGTCACCCCGGTGATCTTCTTCTGGTTGCGCCATCGCGAGCTGCGTAAAGCCGGGCTGCTGCGTTAACCTAATAAGCATAGGAGCTCCAGTCATCTGCCAGCGTAACCTAACGGCATGCGGTAAGGAGCGACGACCTTACTGTCGTCGTGCGAAAGGATGGACCATAAACCGAGCCATCCCCACTCATTCATGGGCCGCACCTCCTCAACACCACAAAATGTGGTGGCTCCTTAGCGCCACTTTGCGGCTTTGCGGTAAATCTGCTAGCTAGTCGGGAGCAGACGCAACGTTGCTGCGGATGGACAAAGGTACGGCGGCGGTGTACTTTCCGGCCGGCCTCAAGCCCGGACCTGCCCCCATGCCAGAAATTCTGTTAGCCACTCTCAACGCCCGCTACATTCACACGGCCTTCGGGCTGCGCTGCCTCTACGCCAATCTAGGCGAGCTGCAGGAGCGCTGTGAGATTCTCGAATTTGATATCAAGCAACGGGCGGTAGACATCGTCGAGGAGTTGTTAGACCTAAATCCAAAAATCATTGGCTTGGGAGTTTATATCTGGAACGTGACGCTAAGCACCGAGGTGGTCGACTTGCTCAAGCGACTCGCCCCGGACGTAAAAGTGGTGCTTGGCGGACCGGAGGTGAGTTACGAAACAGCCACCCAGGAGATCATCAGGCGGGCTGATCATGTGATCACCGGTGAGGCGGACCTGGCATTCGCCGAACTTTGCCGCAGTCTGCTGGCGGGCGCGACCCCGCCCAAGGTGTCGGCGGCGTCCCTGCCCGATCTAGCAAAGCTAACCTCACCCTATCCGTTTTACAAAGACCAGGACATCGCTCACCGGGTGTTGTATGTGGAGGTTTCTCGCGGGTGTCCGTTTTCCTGCGAGTTCTGCTTATCATCGGTCGACTTGCCGGTGCGGGCGTTTCCGCTGGGCGATTTTTTACTCGAGATGGGGCGTTTATTGGCACGCGGGGCGCGGCAGTTTAAGTTTCTCGATCGCACCTTCAATCTCGACGTGCGGGTGAGCGTTGCGATTCTGGAATTTTTCCTGGAGCACTGGCAAGCCGGGATGTTTCTACATTTCGAAATGATCCCCGATCGTTTCCCGGAGGCCTTGCGCGGCTTGATTGCCAAATTCCCTCCCGGCGCGCTCCAGTTCGAAGTGGGTATTCAATCGTTCAACGACGAGGTGTCTAGCAATATAAGCCGCCGCCAGAACGTTGTGCGGTTAGAGGACAACCTGCGTTTTCTCAAGCAGTGCACCGGAGTGCACGTGCATGCCGACCTGATTGCTGGACTGCCGGGCGAAAGTCTGGAGAGTTTTGCTTCGGGGTTTGACCGCTTGTGGCGCCTCGGTCCGCAGGAAATCCAGCTTGGCATCCTCAAACGCCTGCGTGGCACGCCGATCATCCGCCACGACCAGACCTTCGCCATGGTCTATTCCCCGCTGGCACCGTATGAGTTGCTAGCCAATCGCGATCTCGATTTTGCCACCCTGCAACAGGTGAAACGCGTCGCCCGCCATTGGGATGTGCTCGGCAATAGCGGGCGGTTCTCCCGGACCCTGCCGCTACTGTTAGGCCAATCGCGGCACGCCTCGCCATTCTGGAATCTCTGGGATTTTTCGCAACGCCTGCATGCTTGGATGGGCAAAAACCAGGGAATCTCCCCGGCCAACCTAGCCGAGCAATTGTTTCTGTATTTGCGCGATGCGGGCGTGGATCCCGCCGTACTGGAGTCATCACTAACGGCCGATCACCTCGCCGCCGGCGGGCGTGGCTGCCCCACCTTTCTCACGCCGCCGGCCAGTCCCCGCACCACCCTGCCAAGCGCTGCCAACCGCCGCCAGCTGCGCCATGCCAGTGGTGAGCCGCCACCGCGCTAGTGTCCCGGACTAACTTGAAGATTTAACGCAGTGTTGCAAAGGACGCCAAGGGGCGCAAAGTGAAATGGGCGATTATTAGGGTGCGGTTTGTGGCCGCGGGCTTAGGACTTTGGCGTTGGGCGCATAGGAAACACCGGCATGCGGCGCCAATGTGTAACCCCACTTATCGAGGTAATGCTGGCGCGGTTGGAAGGTGTCGCCGGCTTGCTTTAGCGCGGCGTCTAGGCGCGCGTCGAGGTCCCGCCGCAAGCCGGCCTGCTCCGGTTCATCAGTTAGATCGTGCTGCTGGAAGGGGTCGGTT
>Ga0209084_1001219_pt1 | contig 22106 bp, 6 predicted proteins | sample C_130820_MF_Meta_FD_187309 | JGI IMG/M metagenome (GOLD analysis project Ga0209084, IMG submission 187309) | Freshwater microbial communities from Lake Croche, Canada to study carbon cycling - C_130820_MF_MetaG (SPAdes) (version 2) | ecosystem: Environmental > Aquatic > Freshwater > Lake | place...
GATGCTCGCATGAATGCGTTCGATCGGCCGGTCATGACAGGTGCGGTTCCTTCGGAGGGTCGGGCGACAGGAGGACCCGAGACCGCACCAGCGATGCTCGCCGGAGAGGAACCGAGCCCCACCTCCCGTAATCCGACGACGGTTCAAAGTGGAGCAGCACCTCGCAACGGGCAGTCCGGCTCGCCAGTGCCTCGGACGCAAAGCCCGGGGCCAGTGCCTACGGTTGCGGGTCAGCGCCGGAATTCGACCGGCTTCCCCCGCAGCGAGGAGTTGAGTTGTGCCCCCGACACTACTCCGGAGCCACCTCGGCCGTAGCCTCTCGCTGTGACTTCGAATCCCCTTCCTTCGACAGCGCCGGCGGTTGGTGCCGCAGTCGATGCGGCGCTTCGAGCGGCAGTTTCTCCGCTTCGGGTGCAATTGGGCCGTGCCCTGCGCAGCTTCATCGCCGGTGATGGTGAACCAGTCCGCGATCTCGTCGCCCCGATCGAGGGAGATCCCGGCCTGTTCGGCCCCGACAGCGTCACCTGGCGTGTACACAGCGACGGCGCCATGCTCATCGGCGGTATCCGGGCCCTGCTGCTGCAGATCATGCATCCACTCGCCATGGCCGGAGTGGCCGATCATTCCGATTACCGCCACCATCCCGAGGCCCGCCTGGCCCGCACCAGCCAGTTCGTGGCCACCACCACGTTCGGCACCACCGAACAAGCGCATCAGGCCGCAGCGATCGTGAAGCGGGTGCACACCAGGGTTGTGGGCATCGCACCCGATGGGCGGCCCTACAGCGCCTCCGATCCGCATCTCATCAGTTGGGTGCATCACGCCGAGGTCGACAGCTTCCTCGCCGCGTACCAGCGCTACGGCGCGCAACCGCTCACCGAAGCCGAGGCTGATCAGTACGTCTCGGAGATGGCCGTGATCAACGAACTGCTCGATGGCGAGCCCCCGGCCACATCGGTTGCCGAACTTCGCGAGTACTTCGAGCGGATGCGTCCGGAACTCGCCGTCGGCAAGCAGGGTCGAGATGCCGCCCGTTGGCTGCTGTTCCCGCCGGTGCAGGCTGCCGTGCGTCCGGCCTACGGCGTGCTGGCCCCTGCTGCGATCGCGCTGCTCTCACCTGAAGCCCGTCGGGCGCTGCGTCTGCCGGTGCTGCCCGGCGTCGACCCACTCGTCGTGCAACCCGCAGCGCGGGCGATCGTGCGCACACTCGGTTGGGCCATCACCGGACTCGCCGAGCACGAGTACGCCGAGCGCCTCGCTGCTGAATCTCTCACTGAGGCCGACCCCGAAGCTGCCTGATCAGACTCTGCTGATCAGACTCTGCTGATCAGGGGCATTGATCAGACCCCGTAACCACCGTCGACGTCGAGCATCTGGCCGGTGATGAAATCAGCACGGTCGGAGGCCAGGAAGCACACGGCCTCCGCGATGTCCACTGCGTCGCCAAAGGTGCGTAGCGGGATGTTGCGCCGGGTGACGGCCAGCGCCTCATCATCAAGGTCGCCCGAGGCCATGAGCCGGGCGGCCATGCCGTCGGTGAGCATTCCCGGTCCCACACAATTGGCCCGCACACCGAAGCGTCCCTCTTCAGCAGCGATGGCCCGCACAACCGCTTCGACCGCACCCTTGGTGCCCGAGGAGAGTCCGTCGCGAACCGGATAGCGGCGAGTGGCCGCCGTGGTCACTGCCACGATGCTGCCGTGGGATTCCCGCAGATGCGCGAGCGAGGGCTGCAGCACGTTGAAGAACGCCACCGCCTCGCCTTCGATCTGGGCCCGATACGCAGAAGGTTCGACGCGACTGAGATGCATCTGGGTGACATGCGGACCGGCCGCGTGGACGAGCGTGTGAATGCCGCCGAAGCTCTCGACCGTCGCCGCGACCACTGCGGCCGCAGCGGTCTCATCGGCGAGATCCACCGACACCGAAACAGCGCGACGACCCAGCGCGGTGATCTCGGCCTCGAGTGCCAGCGCCGCTTCGATGTTGTTGCGGAACGTGAACATGACATCGCTGCCACGCTCAGCGAACATTCGGCAGATCGCCGCACCGATCCCACCACTACCTCCGGTGACCAGCACTGCACCCTCACGTCCGGCGAAATCGTCCACTGGTCCTCCTACGACCTCGAAAGCGGGGCGTATCCTGCCCCGATTTCAGGCATCGGCGCCACCTCATGGACCTCCGGATGCATCTTCGGACACATCTCCCCATGCTTCTCCGAGCCGCTGACTCGCGGGAGACTGGACCGATGAGTGACTCCGAACCCATCAGGTTGTGCTTCGTCTGTCTGGGAAACATCTGTCGCTCCCCCACGGCTGAAGGGATCATGGAATCACTCATCGCCGAGGCTGGCCTGCAGGCCCGTATCGAGGTGGACAGTGCCGGCACCGGGTCCTGGCACCGCGGTGAGCCTGCCGATGCACGGGCGATTGCCGAGGCCTCCCGCCGGGGTGTGGAACTGCGCTCCCGGGCCAGCACATTCCACACCGGAGACGCCTACGCCTATGACCTCATCCTCGCCATGGATCACACCAATCGGTTCGATCTCGTCGACCTCACCCCGGAACCCGAACTGCGTGAGCGCATCTTCCTGCTGCGCAGCTTCGACCCCGCACTCCGTGCCGACGATCCCCACGATGGCGCCGTTCCCGACCCGTGGTCCGGCGGCGACGAAGGCTTCGCCACGGTGTATGACCTCATCGAGGCGGCCTGCGTCGGACTGCTCGACCATGTGCGTACCACCATGCTGATCGAGGGCCGCCGGTAGCATCGGCGATGCCGTGACCTCCGCCCGCCACTCCCCCGCCCCTTCTCCGATGCCCTCGAGCGGCGCCTCGATGCCGATACGGTCGCGGCTCGCCGTCGGCGTCGGGCGCCTCGTGTCTGCATCCTCGAAAGCGGTGCACCTCGGGTCGGGCAGCGTCATCGGTGGTCGTGCGGCGCTCTTCGTGAGTCCGCAGCTGCTGCGCGATCTCACCGCTGGGCGCGAGGTCGTGATCGTGAGCGCCACCAACGGCAAGACCACCACAACCCGCCTCATCGCCGCCGCGCTCGCCGGCGATCGTCCTGTGGTCTCGAACTCGATGGGCGCCAACATGACTGCCGGCATCGTGGCTGCACTCGGCGGTGCGGCGACCAACGCCACCGCAGTGCTCGAGGTCGACGAACGCTGGGTGGCCGGGGTCCTGCGGGCAACATCAGCCGGCACTGTTGTGCTGCTCAATCTCAGCCGGGACCAGCTCGATCGCACCCAGGAAGTACGCAAGCTGGCCGAGTCGTGGCGCACATGCCTCGCTGCGACGCCGCCCGCCACGGTCATCGCCAACGCCGACGATCCGCTCGTGGTGTGGGCCGCGCATGCAGCACCGAACGTGATCTGGGTGGCCACCGGTCAGGACTGGCGGGCCGATGCCGCCGGGTGTCCGCAGTGCGCCGGACGCATCTCGTTCACGGGGGTCACATGGCGCTGCACGGACTGCGACCTCGCGCGACCCGATCCGACACTTACAGTCGAGGACACCGCCATCGTCACCAGCGAGTACCGGCTGCCCATCTCGATGCAGATTCCCGGGCGGGTCAACATCGTGAACGCGGCGTTCGCGCTCGCCACCGCCCGCTCATTGGCAGTCCCCGAAGACATCGCCGTGGCCGGTCTCCAATCGGTCGAGGAGGTTGCCGGCCGCTACCGCGTCACCTCGCTCGCCGGCCGACCTGTGCGATTACTGCTGGCCAAGAACCCCGCTGGTTGGCATGAAGCCATCGAGCTTCTCGCCGATCCACCGGCACCGGTCGTCGTTTCCATCAACGCCCGCATCGCCGATGGCCATGATCCATCGTGGCTCTGGGATGTCGACTTCGAACGTCTGCGCTCCCGTTTCGTCGTGGCAACTGGGGAACGTCGTCATGATCTCGCAGTGCGGCTGCGGTACGCCGATGTCGAGCATGCCACCGCCGACACGATCGATGAGGCCCTTCGGGTGGCGATGGGTCGCCCCACATACATCGCCGGTCACGCGGTCGATATCGCCGCCAACTACACAGCGTTCCAGGAGTACTTCGAACGGGTCGGGGGTTCAACATGAGCACACCCCGATCCTCGGAGTCCGTGGTCCGCATCTGCTCGCTGTACCCCGATCTGCTCGGCACCTATGGCGATGGCGGCAACGCCTCGGTGCTCGCCCAACGTCTGCGCTGGCGCAATATCGTTGTCGATCTCGTCAGCATTGACGCCGGACGCAGCGTGCCCGAATCCTGCGATCTCTATCTCGTGGGCGGCGGCGAGGACGGCCCCCAGACCCGGGCCACCCAGGAACTCCAGACCAGCGGAGCGCTCAAGCGGGCCGCCGAAAACGGCGCTGTCGTGTTCGCTGTTTGCGCCGGTATGCAGATCCTCGGTGAACGCTTCCCCGATATGGATGGTGTGGATCGGGCCGGTCTCGGTCTGCTCGACTGCGTCACGGTTCGTGTCGATCGGGCGCGTGCGGTGGGCGAACTACTCACCCACGACGCCGCGATCACCGCACCCGACGGCACTGTGCGCGCGCTCGGCACGCTCACCGGGTTCGAGAACCACGCCGGTCGCACCATCGCCGGGCCAAGCGCCACGACACTTGGTCGGGTCGAGATCGGTGAGGGCAACGGCGATGGCTCCGAGGGTGTCGTCAACGGTTCCGTGGTCGGCACCTATCTGCATGGTCCGGCGCTCGCCCGCAACCCCGCACTCGCCGATGCCCTGCTGCGTTGGATCGTCGGCGATGCGGCGCTCACCCCGCTCGACGACTCCGATGTCGACGCATTGCGGGCCGATCGTCATTTGGCAGCGCGGGCCCACGAACTGGCCCCACGGCGCTCATGGCGAGATCGGTTGCGCGGTTCCTGAAGCAACCGCCGACGACGATTCCCGGCCCGGCTCGAACCAGATCGCAGCCTGTGTCGAACGCTTACTATTGCGCCATGACACTTTCCATCGGAGACAACATTCCTGACATTGAACTGTTCGTCATGGGCGCCGAAGGGCCCCAGAAGGTTTCGACCGGCGAACTCCTCGGCACCGGCAAAGTGGTGCTGTTCGCCGTTCCCGGTGCCTTCACCCCCGGCTGCTCACGGGTGCATCTGCCGGGCTTCGTCCAGCAGGCTCAGGACGTCACCGACAAGGGCGTCGACCGCATCGTGTGCGTGTCGGTCAACGATGCGTTCGTCATGGGCGCATGGGGCGAGGACCAGGGCGTGGGCGAGTCCATCGTCATGCTCGCCGACGGCAACGGTGCGTTCACCGAGGCCATGGGTCATGTGATGGACGGCTCCGGGTTCGGTCTGGGGATCCGCTCCAAGCGCTACGCAGCGATCATCGACAACGGCGTGATCACCAGCCTCGACATCGACGAGACCGGCGGCGTCGAAGTGAGCTCCTGCTCCGCAGTGCTGGGCCGCCTCTAGAACGACCCACCCCGGGTCATCGACCCGGGGCTGACACCACTCAGAAACGCGAAACGACCGCACCGTTATGGTGCGGTCGTTCTGCGTATCTCAGAGTGCCTAGAGGTCCACGGTGAACTTCTTGCCGGCCCAATCGACCGACGCGTTGCCCCTGCTGTCGAAGGAAACAGCGACATCGATCAGGTCCGTGAAGGATCCCCAGCCGTACTCGGTCCTCGTGCAGATCTCGGCCCCTTTGGCCCCCCACCACTTCGTGCACCGGCCGCCGGACACAGATTCCTGGACCTTTGCGTCGACTGAAGCAGAGAAGCTCACACCTCTGCTCGACGAGATACTGATGTAGCGACTTCCCTTGAACCAACTCTGATAACGCCGCAGACCGGCCGACTTGGGGTCGACGCAATCGACACAGGCGTACTGGACGCCCGATGAGGTGTCGAAAGATGTCGAGAAGTAGATGTCGAAACTGAAGTCCAGGTTGATCCCGACGAACGGACTGGTGAGACGATGCCCGAGGATCTCCGCCGAGACTGAGATTTCGAACACGACTCCCGTGTAGCGGACACACGGATCGCCACAATCGGAAAGATGCACCTTCGTGGTGACACTGAAGACACCTATGTCGAGCGTTCCCTCGATGTACGCATCCAGCAGCAGCACCGGCTTATCGCCATCCACTCCAGCTGCGACCTCCGCGTTGAGCGTGCCCTTGATCACTGCGAGATTCAGCTGCGAGGTGAGCTTGCGCCTGAACATCACGGTGTCGCCCGAGATGGTCACGGTCTCGGTGTAGGTGGCATCACCCAGTTCCCAGCCGCCGATCTTGAGCTGGATGGCGAACGTACTGATCGACTGGAAGCCGTTGGCATCGTTCGTGACCGACATCGTCCCACTGAAGTAGGTGCCCCAGAGGTTGATGCTGAGTGATGTGGAGACCGAGACCAGCGGAACGTCGCCGTTCATGCTCAGGATCGCTGTGGTGGCAACCTTGTACTGGAAACCACCCCAGTTGATAGTTGTATCGGCAGTGACTTTGAACTCGGTCGGTGAGATCGCACCGGACACCGCTACTGAGAATCCGGGAGCGAGGGTCATTTTGGCGTTGAACGCCACGGAGAATGCCGAGAGTCTGGTGGTCGACAGACTGAAACTGAAGGCCACTTCATCGAACCCGATACCACCGATCGTGGCGTGGTTGATACTCGCCGCCATCTTGATGTCGAGATCGAGACTGCCGAGCACATAGTTGGCTTCGGCCAGCACAGTGAGTTTCATTCCCAACACTGATGCGCCACCGGAGAGCTTGAAGTGCTCGAGTCCCCCGATCTTGTTCGTGAGGTTCACCTCGAGCACCGATGGATCCATCTTCAGCTCGCCGAGCTTGAACGCCCCAACGGTCGCGCTTCCGGCAATGGTGACGTCAGGGGCCCCGGTGGCCTTCTCCTCGATCGTGATGCTCATCGAGATCTTGATCGGGACGCCCATGATCGAACCGGCCACCGAAAGGCTGGCTCCAGCAGCCATAGTGAAGGCTTGCTCCCCTGCTCCGATGGTGCAGCCGTTCGGGGCGAGCCCCATCTGGAACTTCGAAGCGGTGATCACACCGTTGGCGATATTGACCACGTTTGAGACGCCATCGCTGGCTTCCACCGAGATGTACGCGCACGGGTTCTGGTCTGACATGTTGCCGGCCAGCGTGACCGTGACCGGCGCATCCCCGCCGAGGATCTTGGTGACGCTCGCTGGGAACTCCACGGTTCCCATGAGGCCCAGGATCGGGAATCCCGAGATCAGGTCGAAACCGATCGAGAGACTTCCGGTCATCAGGTTGAATCCCTTGTAGCCGAACATGTTCGGCCAAATTGCTCCGCCGGGAGTCGCGGGCGACAGGGTGATCCCGAACACGATCGAGCTCATGTTCAGCAGGCTCACGCCCAGTCCGGCCCGGATGGTGGTCATCGAGCCGTCATTGTTCGGGAACTTGACCGTTCCTTCCTCGGTGATGCCGAACGTCTTGACGTTGGCGCCTACGCCTGCCGCAACGATCGAGGTCGTGACGAAGTTGAGTTCGACCTTGCCGACCTTGGTGACCCATCCGGAGGAGAGACTGATCTTGAGCTCCCACTCCCCAGTGGAAATCGAATACCAGACGTAGCCGTTGAGACTGTCGACGCCCTTGATGACCTGCTTCATGCCATCGCTGAGCGTCATCGTCACACCGAAGAACACTGAGCGTTCCGGAAGCGTGACGGTGTCACCATTCATGATCGCTTTCGCCTCATTTGTGGTGAAAGCGAATGATCCAGCCAGGCTTGCGGGGATGAACGACTTCGCGTTCTTCGCCTGCTCGCTCGACACGGTGCCCGTGATCGCCCAACCCCACCTCGCAATGACCCCGGGGGCAAGGGCGTTCTGTGCATTGAGCGGCTTGAAGTCGCTGCCCAATGGGAACACGGTGGCTTCTACCTGGAAGGAGAGCCCGAAGTCCGTCAGGGCGAGCCCTCCTGACATCACGATGATCAGCTGGGCCTTGTCGAGGCCATCCACCGAAAGTTTCACGCCCTTGAAATCACTCGAGACAGCCGCAACGCCCGGGCCGTTGGCGTTGTTCGCGGTCACCGAATACGTGTAATCGGTGCCGTAGTTGAGTCCGGTGAAATCACAGAACATATTCATGGTCGTGACGCTCTTGGTCGAACGTTTCGGGTTCGCCTTGGCGTAATCCGAGCCCGCCTTCACGGGTGTCGTGGTGACCGTCACGGAGTCCCCACCAACCGTGCACGTGACCGGCTGCAACGTGACCGTGTCATCAACCTTCGTCACCGGCGTGGCCACCACGGTGTAGCCGGTGATGACGCTTCCCCCGTTGCTGAGCGGAGCAAGCCAGCCCACACGGGCTTCACCCATGGCGTTCACAGGTTCGCCCTGCACACTTCGAGGTTGACCGGGGACCGTCGAAGCAACGACCACAGCCGCGGAGGGATCGACACCCGGTGTGGCCTGGTACACCTGCAACATCGGGCTCGTCAGTTTGACGCCGCCACCGAAGTTGATGTCGCCGAACCTGACGGCGAGCACCACCGTGCGGCTGTCGAGTCCGGCAACCAGATAGCCCGAGACCGAGGCGTAATCCTTGTTCGCAATTGTGACCGTGAACTTGCCGAGGATCGACAGGTAGATCCCGTTATTGCCCCTCGGGCAGACCTGAGTGGTCGTGCCGAGTAGCACCGGACAGGCATTCGAGATGCTCAGAGCAGTATCGGTGAGCTTGAGCAGTCCGGGGATCACGTTGAGTTGACCCAAGGTTGCGCCCAATGACCACACCACTGTTCCGTTCGTCGACGTGACAGTGCCACCGAAGCTGAATTCTGGGAGCGTGAGCATGTCCTTCAGCAGCACAGGCTTACCGGTGGTGACCAGAGCGGTGAGGGTCCAGTTCCCGGAGTCGGTGTAACTGGAGACCTTCATCGTGACTTTGATGCCGAAGCCCAGCGCCAGGGTGCCGGTACCGGACCAGCCGGCATCGTCGGCGCCCTGCTTATCGGCCCGCCACACCATCTGGGTCTCCGTGAGGGTCAGCGAACCAGCCTTCGCCGTGAACTTGTCGGAGGTGAGCGTTCCGCTGAGCACGACAGTGCCGTTGACGAGCGAAGCAGTCACAGTGCCGCTCACCTTCACCGGATCGGCACCGAAGAAGCTGACCGAACTCGTGGGCGGCGCAACGGTTCCGTCGGAGACCAGACCACCGGTGATCTCGTTCGAAGTGACTGACTCGGAATAGCCAACACGGTTGTAGGCGACGACTGTGAAGGTGTACTTCCGTCCCGCCACCAGATTCGCAATCACACACGACGTCTTGGTCGCGATGCACTGCAGATTGTCTGCGCTCGCCGTGACGACATACCCGGTGATCTCGCTGCCATTGTTGGGCGCTGCAGCCCAGGTGATCACGGCGTTGTTCGACATGATGCCGCCCTCGACAGGAGTGCGTGACACCACGTTGAGTTTTGTGATCGCTCCGGGCACCAAGGGGTCCGGTGCACTGAGGAAGCCGGGCGTGATGTTCGTGGCGCTTCTCCCGTTCGCTGTCGACAGCTTGGTCGACTCCGACGTGCCGGAGGAATTCGTCGCGGTGACCCGAACCGTGTAGGCAACGCCATTGAGAAGGCCCTTGAGCGTGCAGCTCAATTCAGTGGTGGCCTCGCAGGTGTGCACTGTGTTGTCTGTGGATCCGATCTTGTCGGTCGTCACTGAGTACTTCACGATCGTCGAACCATTCGCGCTGAGCGGAGCGGTCCACGACACCACGACCGAGCTGATGCCCGACACTCCGAGCACGCTCCGCGGAGCCGAAGGAACATCGTTGTCCCGCAGGGTCACACCGGGCAGATTGGTGGTACCTGGCAGGGAATCACCGGCAAGGTTGGTGGCCACGACCGAAGCGATGAAGGCCACATCTGACGGGAGATTGATGATTTCGCAGAATGTTGCCGATCCCGCAGCGGTGCAGGTCTTCACGATCGGTACGGTCTGGCCGACGCTTTCCAGTTTGGCGGTGTAGCTCGTGATCGCGATGCCGCCGGTCGAGGCCGACTTGATCCAGGAGATACGAGCCATCGTCGATTCACCAGGGTCGCTTCGGGTGATCGCTACCGCAGTCGGAGCCGACGGGGTCGAACTTGCGGTGACCGTCCAGGACCCACCGTTCGTCCAATCAACAAGTACTCGCATTGCTTGGGTGTCGACAACGATGTTGCCCACGAACTTGTAGGGGTCTGTGATCGATGACATTGCGAACGCCAGTGCGCTCACTGAATAGGCGGCGTTGATCTTGAACGAATCCTTCGGAATCGTGTTCGACGGCGTCGCTGAAACCGAAGTCGAAGCGGCACCCGTCTGGTAGACGACTGAACCGTCCTGCAAGGCTGCAGCATCGATCTGAACGGCTCGAACGGTGAACGAGTAGTCGGTTCCATTCGTGAGACCACCGACCGTGCAGGCGGTACCGCTGGTCAGACAGGAGAACGCGTTCGTCGAGTCCTGTACCAGATACAGCTGGGGTGCCTTGAAGTTGCCCGGGGTCAGCCAGGACAACGTCACCGAACCGAAGCCGGGTGTGGCCCGGAGTTCCTTCGGAGCCGTCGTGCTGATTGATCCGCGCAGGTTTCGCCGCTCGGGAGCCAACGAGGGCAGCGATACGACCGTCCACGACAGCAAGCCCATTCCCCGGACCATGACCGGCAACAGCCCGCCGCTGAACGGCGTCACGCTGAAGGTGTAGCCCGACGATCCATTGAGGTTCTTCACCGTGCACGACAGGGTTGTGGTCACGCAGTACTGAAGAGATGACGTGGATTTCACGGTCACCACATAGCCAACGATCGTTCGACCATTGGCCAGAGTCGGGGTGGACCAGGTCACGACTGCAGAACCGTTGCTGTTGGTGATCACGGTCTTGTCCATCGCTGCCGATGATTCAAAACCCATCACCAGCGATGTGGTCGCGGATCCGTTGCCGGCGAAGTTGTTGAGATTCTCGTCGAAGGTCGCCTGGACCGGCAGGAAGAACATTCCGTTCGCCGGGTCCGGATTGAAGGTGAGACCCGCAGTCACCGTGATCGTCCCGGCGGCGCTGGTTCCGACCGAGTTCGTCGCAGTCAGCGAGAACGTGTACTTGTGACCGCTCACGAAACCAGTCATGTCGCATTCGGTGAGCACTGAGGTACAGCCCGGTCCGACCACGCTTGCCGTGGTGTCATACGAGGTGACCACGTAGGAAGTGATCTCAGCTCCGTTGGCGTTCGGCGCTGCCCATTTCGCCTTCACGGTTTCTGGACCAGTGGAGTACACCTTGCTGAAGGAAGGCTTCGACGGTGCAGCGGTCAGAGGCACGTAACCGGCCACTGCGGGAGAAGATGCCCCATCGCCGACAACGTTCGTGGCGAAGACGGTGAACGAATAGGAACGATTCGCCAGCAGACCGTTGAGCACACAGGAACGCTCAGACCCGGTGCCGGTGCAGCTCTGCCCGCCTGAGGACTTCACGGTGTAGGAGGTGATCGCAGTTCCACCATCGAACGCCGGAGCACTCCATCTCACCCTCACCGAGCCGATACCAGATTCCTGGCTCTCGATTGCCGGCGCACCAGGCACGGTACGAATGAGCACGGAACTCGAATCTGCGGAGATGAAACCTCGTCCCATGTCGTTGAACGCCTGAACTGCGAACGTGTAGGACGATCCGTTGGTCAGACCCGTGATGGTGCAGGTGAGCGTCGAGCCGTTCGCGGTGTTGCAGAGGTTTGTGGTTCTCGAACCATTGAGATAGGCGAATGCCGTGTAGGAGTTGATCTCCAGGCCGCCGGTGGACACCGGCGCGCTCCAGCGAACGATCGCTGCGCCCGGGCTGTCAGTGGCGGTGACATTCGTCGGAGCACCGGGGATCGTCGACGGAATCACTGATCGGGATGGCGCTGATGCCGCGCTCGTTCCGATTGCGTTCGTGGCAGTGACCGTGAAGGTGTAGCTCACACCATTGGTAAGAGAACCAATAAAGCAGCCGAGCAGTCCGTCAGCCCAATTCGTGCAGGTGGCTCCACCGGGACTGGCGGTCACGGTGTACTTGGTGATCACGGAATTTCCGTCATTCGGCTCGGAGAAGTAGATCATGACCTGGGTGCTCCAGGCGAACAGTCCCCTGAATCCGGGGACTCCGGGAACAGTCAGAACCAACGTCGGCGTGACCGCTGCTGATGCGTTACTGAAATCGCCAGCGCCGACCGCGTTGATCGCCTTCACCGTGAACGTGTAGCTCGTTCCCGGGGTGAGGCCGGTGAAGGTGCAACTCGTCGTCGTCGACAGACACAGCGCGCCGCCAGGTGAAGCAAGTACCCGGTATCCGGTGATTGGCGATCCACCGTTGCTACCCGGTGCGCTCCACGAAACGACAGCGGACCCCGCACCAGCGACTGCGGTCACCGAAGTGGGGGCAGCGGGAACATCAAAGGTAGTGATCGAAGCCGACGGCTCTGACTTGTTGCTCTGTCGGATGCCGTTGCGAGCAACGACGGTGAACGTGTACTTGGTGTCCTTTCGCAACCCGAACACGGTGCACGACAGCAGCAGGGTCTTGCACTTGAGCCCGCCTGGTGATGATTCGACCATGTAACTGGCGATCGGGAGCCCACCGGTGTTTCGCGGTTCAGTCCAGGACACGACTGCGGAACGCACTCCGGCCACCGCACTCACGGAACGAGGACTGGTTGACTCGTCGTAGACGCTCACCGCGGCGATTGAGCCTTGGACTGTCGAGTTGTTTCCAACTTTTGAATAGACCTTCAGGCTGTAGGAGCCATCTGAGGGAACGTCGACCCAGCAGTCAGTTCCCGAACTCGAGCACTGAGCGGCCGTATTCACGCTGAACGTGGTGCCTGCCTTGTACGCGTAGACCGTCACTGTCCCGGAGGTCGACGGAGCCCATTCCCAAGTGGTCTTGATGCCCTTGAGATCAGAGACGTAGCGGATCCACCGGATCTTCGCCGTGCTCGACGCGGTCCCAACAGTGATCGAGAGTGCATTCGACTTCACACTCGTGCCGGCATCGTTCGTCGCAGTGACGGTGTAGGTGTATTTCGTGCCCGATGTAAGTCCGGTGATGTTGCAGGACCGATAGTCATCATCAACCGATGCGGTGCATGCGGTAGTGCCATCGGATTTCAGAACTGTGTAGTTCTTCACGAATGACCCACCGAAGTCCGAGGGGGTTTCCCATGTGGCCAGAACGCTCGTGGCGCTGCTCTGCTGAAGCCTGATGAGATTCGGAGCGCTCGGTGCCTTCGCCGGGGTGGCCACCTCTGAGTTGGCGGAAGCTTCGCTGGAACCAATAGCAGTGGTTGCGGTGACAGAGAACGTGTACCCGATGCCGTTCGTGAGACCGGTGACAGTGCAAGTCGTGGTCGTCGTGCTGCAGCTGTGTCCGGCTCCATCGGAAACCGTGTAGGCGGTGATCGGCGAACCACCGTTCGAACCCGGCGTCCAGGAGACAACGACCTGACCATCCTTGTTGGACTCCCCCACGACCGATGTCGGTTCATCCGGCAAGGTGACCGGCGTGGCGGAGACAGCTGTTGACGCCGATCCACTACCGGCGCTGTTCGAAATCCTGACCGTGAAGGTGTAGGAGGTGCCATTGGTCAACCCGGTGACCAGGCAGCTCCCGTTCTGACCATTGAGGTTCGTGGTCGAGCAGGTTGCGCCGTTCGAGGCAGTCACGGTGTACGTGCGACCCATGAAGCCCGAAGCGCTCGGGTCGCGCCATGTCACCAGAACTGAACCGTTGTAGGCCGTCGCACCAACGGAGTCAGCTGTGTTCGGAGTCGTGCGCGGTGTGGCGGCCGACGAGAACGCCGAGGCCACCCCGAAACCCACTTTGTTCGAAGCGGCAACGCTGAACACGTAGTCGCTGTCATTTGTGAGACCGGTGAACGTGCAGGAGAGAGACGTGAACGTGCAAGCGGTAACACCGATGCCGCTTGCGTTCGTGATCTTGTTGGCCGAGGTGATCTCGATGCTGGAGCAGGTTGCTCCCTGACAACGCAGGAGTCGGTACGTGCTGATCGCTGCTCCACCATCAGCCGGTGCACCCCATGTCACGGTGACCTTTCCATTCCCGGGAGCGATCCCGGGCGCCGACGGTGCTGCGGGAACGCCTGCGGGAACGGCTTCGGACGAGGCGAGAGAGGCTTCACCGGTCCCGATCGAGTTCGTGGCCCGGACCGTGAACGTGTACGAGGCTCCATTGGTAAGACCGGAGACCGTGCACTTCGTCGCATCGACCCCGACAACGGTGGTCGGCGAGCAGGTCAGGCCACCCGGTGATGAGGTCACGGTGTAGCCGGTGATGGCACTCCCACCGTTGAACGGCGCGGTCCAGGTGACGGTCACGCTTGCGTTGCCAACCTTCACCGTCAACCCGCTCGGGGCGTCCGGTGGGCCTGCGGGAGTCACCGGCGATGACGCCGCTGAAAAGGCCCCGATTCCTGAACCGTTCACTGCAGCGACGGTGAACGTGTAGCTCGTGCCGTTCGTGAGCCCGGTGACTGTGCAACCCACACCGGGGTCGGTCGCCGTGCACGATTTGCCCTCGGGGAACGAGACGATCGTGTAGCTCGTGATCGGCGCTCCGCCGTTGCTCGATGGTGCCGTTGCGGTCACCGTTGCGCTCGCTATGCCGGCTGACACGCTCTTCACTGTCGGCGCTGTTGGCACCACTGACGGGGTGACCCAGGACGTGAATGACGAGATGTCGCCAGAACCGGCTGCGTTTCGGGCCACGACCGTGAAGCGGTACTCCCTGCCATTGGTGAGCCCGGTGACGATGCAACTTGTCCCGGAGTTCGCAGTGCAGGTGAAGTCACCGGATTCGGAGGTCACGACATAGCTCGTGATCACAGAACCGCGACTATCGGCTGGCGCCGTCCACGAGACCGTCGAACGAGAATTCTCATAGGAGTTCGCGGTCACATTGAGCGGTGCGGTCGGAGGATCGATCGGCGTGATTGCATCCGAAGCGTTCGAAGGATCGCTGGCTCCGCGATCATTGATGGCACTGACTTTGAAGTTGTAGGCGACTCCGTAAGGCAGTCCATCGATCGTGCACGATCGCGTCGTCGATGATCCGGTGCAGGAGTAGCCGCTCTGCAGATCGGTTCCGACATAGGTGTTGACGGTGTAACTGGTGACGGGAACGCCACCGTCGAAGCCCGGGGGGTTCCAGGCGATCGTCACTGCCCGATGCAGAGTTGTCACCGCACTGATCGAGGGGGCGTCCGGGACACGCGACGGCTTCGCTGATGACGAGGGCACCGACGCTTCACCGGTGCCGACCGCGTTGGTGGCGACCACCGTGAACGTGTAGTCGACCCCGTTCTTCAGACCGGTGACGGTGCACGTGGTCGTGGTCGTGGTCGAGCAGGTCCGGTAATCGGGCGTGGATGTCACGATGTACCCAGTGATCGGCGTGCCACCGACATTCGTGGGCGCGGTCCAAGACACGACTGATTGAGCATCAGCTCCAGACGTGGCTCCCACCCCGGTCGGCTGCTTCGGAACCGCCAGTGGCGTGGTCGAGACCGACTCGGACGACGCCGGTGAATTGCCCGAGCCGTTCGTCGCGACGACACGGAAGGTGTAGGCCGCTCCGTTGGTCAGACCAGAGACCGTGCAACTCAACGCTGAAGTCGTGCAGGTGAATGAGCCGGGTGTGGAGGTCACGGTGTAGCCCGTGATCGGTGCTCCGCCGTTCGATGTTGGCACAGACCAGAACACTGTGACGCTCTGGTCGCCAAAGATCGTGATTCCGATCCTCGGTGCAGCGGCGAGCTTGGACGGTAGGGCGCCGTAATACGAATCTGACTCCGAACTGATGCCTTTGCTGTTCGTGGCGGTGACCGAGAACGAATACACCGTTCCGTTGGTGAGGCCGGTGACCACACATGATGTCGCGCTGGTGGTCCTGCAGGTCTTCGATCCGGGAGTCGATGTCACGGTGTATCCGGTGATGGCAAGACCATTGTTGAACGGCACAGACCAGGAAACGGTCGACTTCGAATCCTCAAAACTTGTGGCAGTGACACCGGTCGGGGCTTCCGGAACCGAGACTGGCGTGATCGAGGCGGTGTCCAGCGACTTCTGACCCGTCCCTGCAGCGTTGTACGCCATGACCCGGAACTTGTAGGACGTGCCGTTCTTCAGCCACGTGAACGTGCATGAGGTCACAGTCGACGAAGTCGTGAAGCAACGATCCGAAGCGGGTTCAGAGACCACGATGTAGCCCTGAATGGGAGCACCACCGTCGTCGATGTCACCGGACTTCTTCTTCGGAGACGTCCAGGTGACAACCACGGTCTTGCCTGTTGTGCTCGAAACCGACGGCACAAGCGAAGGAACATCGGTGCACACCTTGCGCGTACAAGATTGTGTTGTCGGCCCCTCTGGGGCGCCCGGCTTCCTCGCCGGCAACGCAACGTTCGACCGATCCGAGGCGTCGCCAGTTCCGCTGCGATTGGTGGCGGTGACCGTGAATCGGTACGTCGTGCCATTCTCGAGTCCAGTGACGATACAGGTTGTCGCTGCCGGCGTGCTGATATTCACCTGTTCAACAGTGCAACTCTTGTTGTCCTTGTTCGAGGTGACCGTGTAGCGGGTGATGATCGCTCCACCATTGAATGTCGGAGCCGTCCAGGTGACTGTCGACTGCGAGCCCTCGTACGAGGTGGCAACGACATTGAACGGAGCATCGGGGACAGTTGCCGGCTTTGCGTTGTCGGAAACACCGCCGACGGACAGTCCATTGAAATTGATGGCGTGGACGGTGAATGTGTAGCGCGAACCATTACGCAGACCGGTGAACGTACAGGTCAGCGTTGTGAGTCTGGCCGGCTCGCATTCCTGGCCATCACTGGCGATCACGACATATCGAGTGATCGCATAGCCACCGTTGGTGGCGGGCGCGCTCCATGTGACGGTGCTCCTCGAGGTCTCATAGGACGTCGCCGCAACATTCAGCGGAACTCCGGGAACCGTGCCGGGGATGATCGAGTCCGATGCGGCAGAAGCAACACTGCTGCCGGCTTTGTTCACAGCCTTCACGGTGAAGGTGTAGGAGGTGCCGTTGGTGAGTCCGGTGACGGTGCATGTGAGTGCTCCGCTGCTCGCACAGGTCTTCGAGCCGGGCTTCGAAGTGACGATGTAGTCGGTAATGACACTGCCGCCGTTGTCATCCGATGCAGTCCAGGTGACAGTCACCGACGAGTCGGTGTAGGCGACGCTGGTGACTGCTGGAGCACTGGGGACGGTAGCGGGAATGACCGGGGCTGACGCGTTCGAGGCACTACCGGTTCCGACGATGTTCGTTGCGGTGACGGTGAACGTGTACGCGGTGCCGTTGACGAGACCGTTGATCACACAGGTGGTCAGGCCGTTTGTGATGCAGGTTGCGCCATCAGGTGAGGCGGTGACGGTGTAGCCGGTGACGATGGTGCCACTGGTCGCCACAGGTGCGGTCCAACGGATCGTGGCGGTGGTGTTGCCGAACGTGCCGGTCACGTTGGTGGGAGCTTCGGGGACCATGATCGGGATGATCGGCGCGGACGATGTTGAGAATGCTCCGGTGCCGGCCTTGTTCGTAGCTCTGACCGCGAACGTGTACGCGGTGCCGTTCGTGAGACCGGTGATGGTGCAGGTCAGCGCACCACTGGTGGTGCACGCCTTGTTGCCGGGGGTGGACAACACGCTGTAGCCGGTGATCGCACTGCCACCGTTCCAGACCGGGGCGTTCCACGTGATGGTCATGATGCCGGTCACAACATCGAACGATGTTGCGACATCAGTGGGCTGATCGGGAACTGTTGCCGGAACGACAGGTGCGCTCGGGTTCGATGCGTTACCAGTGCCGGCCTTGTTGGTGGCGGTCACGGTGAACGTGTACGCAGTGCCATTGGCGAGACCATTCACAACACAGGTAGTTGCGGTGACACTGGTGGTCTCGCAGGTGCGGCCACCGGGGTTCGCGGTGACGCTGTAACCGGTGACGATGCTGCCACCGTTATCGGTCGGGGTGGTCCAGGTGACTGTGGCGCTCGCATTACCGAACACGGTGGTCACGTTCGTCGGCGGATTCGGCACCGTCGCCGGAACAGTTGCGATCGTGTAGCTGGAAGCGGCTCCGCGACCGGAGCCGTTGATGGCGAGGACCCGGAACGTGTAGGAGATGCCGTTGGTGAGACCGGTCACGACACACGAGGTTTCGCCGTTGGTGGAGCAGGTGAGCGTTTCGGTGGCGTTCGCCACGAGATACCCGGTGATCGGAGCGCCACCATTGATCACTGGCGCAGTCCAGGAAACAGTGATCGACCGATCACCGAACACCGGTGTCGGTGAGGTCGGTGCGTTCGGAACAGTCGAGACGAGAACACCATCGGAAAGGTTCGAGATGGCGCCGTCGCCGACCTTGTTCTTGGCCATGACATTGAACGTGTACGTCGTGCCATTAGTGAGACCAGTCACCGAACAGGTCAGGGTGGTTGTGGTGGTGCACACCTGGTCACCGTTGGCGTTTCGAACCACGTACCCGGTGACGGGGGTGCCGGCATTGTTGACCGGAGCGGTCCAGGTCAGTGTTGTGCGACCACTCAGATACGACACACCAACCGGAGCGTTCGGTGCGTCTGGGACCTTCATCGGTATCACCGCAGCCGATGCAACTGATGAGTTACCGGTGCCGGAGCCGTTCGTGGCAGTCACCGTGAACCGATAACTGGTGCCGTTGGTGAGACCGGGAACGACGCATGAGGTGGTTGCTGTGGTGCAGAACGCACCATCAGGAGACGCAGTCACCGTGTACAAGGCGATGTCCGCGCCACCATCCGCGCTCGGAGCAGTCCAGGACACATTCACCGAAGAATCAGCGAACACACCAAGTACGCGCGTCGCGACACCCGGAACAGTCGACGGTGTCGCCGTATTCGACGCATCAGAAGCGGTGCTGGCTCCGCGGGCGTTGATCGCAACAACACTGAACGTGTAGTCGGTTCCATTGGTGAGCGTCTTCACAACACACGAGGTTGTGGTGGTGATGCAGGTCTTCGCCCCCGGATTCGACGTGACCTTGTAACCGGTGATCGTTGCACCACCATCATCAGTGGAAGCGGACCAGGAGAGCGTGGATTGCGTCGATTCGAACGAAGTCGCGCTCACACCAGTCGGTGCGTTCGGAACCGTGGACGGAACAGCAGTGTTCGAGTTGGCCGATGCAGTACTGGTACCGGCGTTGTTCGTCGCGGTGACCGTGAACGTGTATGACCCGCCGTTGATCAACCCATAGATCGTGCATGTCGTCGTCGTCGTTGTGCAGATGCCGTCACCAGTAGACGCGGTCACGGAGTACAGCGTGATCGGCGCACCACCGCTAGAAACCGGTGCAGTCCACGAAATCACCGACAGCGAATTCGCGTTCGACGATGCGATCACAGTGGTCGGCGCACCCGGAGCTGTCGCCGGGGTGGCAGCCGCCGACGCGATCGACGCAGTCGAGGTGCCCGAGATATTCGTCGCGGTCACCTTGAACGTGTAGGAGGTGCCGTTGGTGAGACCAGTCACCGTGCACGGATTCGACAGACCACAAGCAAAAGCTGTCTGTGCAACAGTGCCCACAAACGGCGTCACCGTAAAGGCAGTGATCGCAGCACCATTAGTGGCCGGAGCAGACCACGACACCGTTGACTGGGTTGACTCGAACGAAGTTCCCGCAACGTTTGTCGGTGCACCCGGTGCTGCAGACGGAACAACCGGGCTCGATGCATCAGACGCCGCACTGGTTCCGGACTTGTTCGTCGCGGTGACGCTGAACGTATAGGTGATGCCGTTGGTCAGACCAGTGATCGGACACGTCAACGCACCCGTTGTCGTGCACACCTTGTTTCCGGGTGTCGAGGTCACCTTGTACCCAGTGATCGCAGCACCACCATCGAATGCCGGTGCAGTCCAGGTGATCGTGGAACGACCCGACTCCGCACCAGTCGCACGAACACCACTCGCAGCATTCGGCACTGTTGACGGAATCGCAATGTTCGACGGATCAGACGCTGTACTGGTGCCAGCCTTGTTCGTGGCAGTGACCGTGAACCTGTACGCCGTGCCGTTGACGAGAGCCAGGACAACACACGTCGTACGCGTCGTTGGCGCACAGGTGGCACCAACCGGAGAGGACGTCACCAGATAGTCGGTGATCGCATTACCGCCGTTGTCAGCCGGAGCGGTCCACGCAACAACTGACTGCCCGTTCGCGTTCGAGGTCGCCGTCACGTTCGTGGCCATACCCGGTGCGGTCGCCGGAACAACACCAGCAGATGGTGCGGACGACGCCGAGTTGCCCGATGCGTTGATCGCAATGACCTTGAATGTGTAGCCCGTGCCGTTCACCAAACCGGTCACCACACACGTGGTCTCACCAGACGTGACGCAGGTACGGCCGCCCGGGGTCGAAGTGACCCTGTAGCCAGTGATCGCCGCACCACCATTCGATGCCGGTGCCGTCCAAGAAACCGTCGACTGTGTCGACTCGTAGTTAGTGGCAAGCACGCTGGTCGGTGCGGTCGGAACGGTTGACGGGGTCGCCGTGTTCGAGGCGTTCGAAGCGGTGCTGGTACCGGCCTTGTTCGTTGCGGTGACCGTGAACGCGTAGTCGGTGCCGTTGATGAGACCGGTGACCGTGCAGGACGTGCGCGTAGTAGCGGTGCACGTCGCACCGCCGGGGGTGGCGGTCACGGTGTAAGCAGTGACGTTCGCGCCGCCGTTGTCGGCTGGTGCTGTCCACGAGACCACCGATGAGATGTTCGCGTTCGAAGTAGCCGTGACGTTGGTGGGTGCACCCGGTGTTGTTGCCGGGGTTGTCGCTGTCGACGGGTTCGAGATGACACTGGTGCCAGCAGCGTTTATCGCAACGATCTTGAATGAGTATGCGGTGCCGTTGATGAGACCGCTGATCGTGCAGGACGTGGCCGTGGTCGTGCTGCACACCACCGCCGCAGTTGTTGCGTCAGTGATCGTGTACCCGGTGATGTCCGCACCATTGGTGGCTGGTGCGGTCCAGGTCAACGTGATCGAACCATTCCCGAAGCTCGGGGTGAACGCCGTGATCTTCGACGGTGCTGTCGCCGGAACAACGCTGTTCGAGATTGCGATGTCACTGCGACCAGCATCGGTGATCGCGACAACACTGAACGTGTACGCGGTTCCGTTCGTGAGCAGATTGACAACACAGGTGGTTTCACCAGCGGTCGTGCAGGTGCGGGTGCTGCCCGAGGTGGTGACCAAGTACCCGGTGATCGGGAACCCACCAGTGTTGGTCGGTGCGGTCCACGAGATCGTGGACTGACGATTCTCATTTGATGTTGCGACGACATTGGTCGGTGCACTCGGAGGATCAGCCAACACGATCGGGTTCGATTCCGCCGACGCCACCGATGTGCCAGCCGCGTTCGAAGCAGTCGCGGTGAACGAGTACGTCACACCATTGGTCAACCCGGTGATCACACAAGCCACTGGGTTCCCGATCCCGTTATGGGTACAGCTCTGGGTGCCACCAACCACAGTGACCGTGAACCCGAAGCCCTGCATCGCTGAACCACCATTGAAGATCGGGCGGGTCAACGTGACCTTCACCGAACCAGCAGCGAACGGGGTGGCAACAAGATTTGTCGGCGCATCCGGCGCTATCGCCGGAACCACATTCGCCGAAACAACCGACGCAGCGGAGGTACCAGCAGCGTTCGAGGCGGTCACGGTGAACGTGTAGGTCACACCATTGGTCAGACCGCCGATCACACAACTGGTTGTGTCAGTGGTGCAGACCACTTCACCAGCAACCGGACCAGCGAACACAACACCAGCAGAAGTGACAATCGCAGAAGCAACCGTCACCACGAAACCAGTGACCGAAGCACCACCGTTCTCGACTGGTGCACTCCACGACACAGTGGTTGAACCGTTCTGGAACGACGTACCAGTGACACCGGTCGGTGCACCCGGCACCGTCGCCGGCGTCACCGAACCAGACGCCACCGAAGCCTCAGACGAACCGATCTCGTTGGCCGCGACAACTGAGAACA
>Ga0209084_1001222_pt1 | contig 22067 bp, 21 predicted proteins | sample C_130820_MF_Meta_FD_187309 | JGI IMG/M metagenome (GOLD analysis project Ga0209084, IMG submission 187309) | Freshwater microbial communities from Lake Croche, Canada to study carbon cycling - C_130820_MF_MetaG (SPAdes) (version 2) | ecosystem: Environmental > Aquatic > Freshwater > Lake...
GCCTTGCCCCCGCAGCTGCGCGATGTCTCGCCCCTGCAATTGCAGCGCCGTGCCCAGCGTTTAGAAAAAGCCCAACTCAGAATCGCCAGCGCTGCGCCAAGCGCCCCGGCGCAGGCCGACGGTGCCGCCGGCGACATGCTCAGCCCCGAACAGGCGCAGGTATTGGCCGAGATCCAATCCCAGCCTGGGCCGTTTTTGCTGTTTGGCGCCACCGGCAGCGGTAAGACTGAGGTGTATTTGCGCGCTGTGCACGATGTGCTCTTGCGCGACCCCCGCGCCCAGGTGCTGGTCATGGTGCCCGAGATCAACCTCACGCCGCAGTTGCAGGCGCGTTTTGAGGCGCGGTTTGTTCCGCAGTGGGGCCCGCAGGCCGTTGTCAGCTTGCACAGCGGCATGACGCCGGCGCAGCGCCTGTCGGCCTGGTTGGCGGCGCACCAGGGCGGCGCGCGCATCGTGCTGGGCACACGCATGGCGGTGTTTGCCTCCATGCCCGGCCTGGCGCTGATCGTTGTCGACGAGGAGCACGACCCCAGTTACAAAAGCGGCGAGGGCGCGCGCTACTCGGCGCGCGACTTGGCGATCTACCGTGGCCGTCTCGAAGGCGCCAAAGTGCTGCTGGGTTCGGCCACCCCGTCTTTGGAAAGCTGGTACCACAGCCGCCCTGTAGACCAGGGCGGGCGCTATGCGCGCTTGCACATGCCCAGCCGCATCGGCGCGGCCGGGCGCAGCCTGCCCCTGGTGCGCCGCGTAGACATGACGCACCAGCCGCGCAACGCCGTGTTTTCGCTGCCGCTGATCGAGGCGCTCAAAGAACGCGTGGCGCGCGGCGAGCAAAGCCTGGTGTTCATCAACCGGCGTGGCTACGCGCCGGTGCTGCATTGCACCGATTGCGGCTGGAAAAGCGCGTGCAGCCACTGCAGCGCGTTTCGGGTGTTCCATAAAAGTGACCGCACGCTGCGCTGCCACCACTGCGGCCTGAGCAACCGCGTGCCCCGCACCTGCCCGGACTGCGGCAACCCGGACATCGTGCCCCTGGGCCGGGGTACCGAGCAAATCGAAGAACTGCTGGCCACACTCCTGGCCGAGGTGCGCCGCCCCGGAACCCAGAGCGAGGCGCAGCCCGAGGGCGAGCCGGTGCGTATCGCGCGCATCGACGCGGACACCACGCGCCGCAAAGGCACGTTGCAAAGCCAGTTGGCGGCGGTGCACGCAGGCGAGGTCGACGTGCTGGTGGGCACGCAAATGATTGCCAAGGGCCACGACTTTCGCCGCATCACGCTGGTGGCGGCGATCAACCCGGACAGCGCTTTGTTCTCCAGCGATTTCCGCGCGCCAGAGCGTTTGTTCTCACTGCTTTTGCAAGCGGCCGGGAGGGCCGGGCGTGATGCCGCTTTAGGCGCCCACAGCGAGGTGTGGGTGCAAACTTTTCAGCCCGCGCACCCGGTTTATGCCGCCTTAAAGCAATACGACTACCCTGCTTTTGCCGACAGCCAGCTCCAAGAGCGGGCGCAGGCGGGCATGCCGCCATTTAGTTTTCAGGCCCTGGTGCGGGCCGATGCGCGCACCCAAGAGGCGGCGCAGGCTTTCTTGAACACCGCACGTGTGCAAGCGCAGTCCGATATGGGGCAGTGGCCCGGTTGGCAAGCGGTGCTCGAGCAAGTCACGCTCTATCCGGCAGTGCCCATGTCTATGCAGCGAGTGGCCAATGTGGAGCGCGCCCAAATGCTGGTCGAGAGTGATTCGCGCAGCGCCTTGCAGCAGTTTTTGGGCGGCTGGCACACTGTTTTGCAAGCGGCCCGCAGCGCGCCGGGGTGCAAAGGCCTGATCCGCTGGGCCATCGATGTGGACCCGCTGACGATTTAACGCCCCGTCATCCAGGCCACGGCGCCCGAGAAGCTCAAGAAGGCCGCCATCGTTGAAAACAAAATAATGCGCGCAATGCGCCCGTTGTTGGCGCCAAAGCGTTCGGCCAGCATCGAGACATTGCTCGCACTGGGCAGGGCCGCCACCAGCACCATGACCATGAGCGCAAAGTCATCGAGCGCCACCCCCAGGCTTTGCGCAGCGCGGCCCACGCCCAGCACCACCAGCGGATGCACCACCAACTTGATGGCCACCACCGGCAGCACCTGGCCCAGCGGCACCGCCGGTGCATGGCCGCTAGCCGCTTGCATGCGCGAGCGGGCCAGCACCGCGCCAATGGTGAACAAAGCCACCGGCGAGGCGCTATCGGCCAGCAAGGCAACCGTTTTGGCCAAGGGTGCAGGCAGCACGATGGCAAAGGCAGACACCACTGCGCCGCTCAAGATGGCCCAGGGCATGGGGTTGGTCGCCACGCCGCGCAAAGCGCTGCGGGCCGCTTGGCCAGCGCCTTGGGGCGCGCTGCTGTCGCCCTCGCCGTGGCCGCCGCCCAAGCGCGACAGCGCGATGCACAGCGAGGTGGTAATCACCATGTCCACCAGAATCGTGACGATGGCTGGCCCCGCTGCGGCCTGGCCCAAAAGCGCCACCAGCAGCGGAACGCCCATAAAGCCGGTGTTGGGAAAAGCCCCGACCAGCGCGCCAAAGGCCGCGTCATTCCAGCCGATAGGTCCGCGTCGTGTGAGGGCCACCACCAGCGTGACCATCAGCAGCGCGCACAGCAAATAGCTCAGCGCAGCGCCCGGGTCAAACAGCTGGGCGATCGGCGTGCTCGCGCCAAAACGGTAAAGCATGCAGGGCAGCGCAAAAAACAACACAAAGGTGTTCATGCCGCCAATCGCCGACAAAGGCAGCATGCCACGCACGGCGGCCACATAACCCAAACCCACCAGCGCGAAAAATGGAAACGTAACAGCCAGTATTTGCAACATGGCACCATTGTCAAGGCAAACGAGGCGCCACCCAGCCGTTAAGATGCGCGGCCTTTGTGATTGCCCTCTTTTTTGCGGCCCCTGCCGACTGCGTATGTCCTCCCCCTCCAATGCCATGAACACCGCCCAGCAAGAGGCGGTCAACTACATGCACGGCCCCTGCCTGGTGCTGGCCGGCGCCGGTTCGGGCAAAACACGGGTGATCACGCACAAAATCGGCCGGCTCATCCAAGCGGGCATGCCGGCCACGCGGATTGCGGCCATCACCTTTACCAACAAAGCCGCCGCCGAAATGCGCGAGCGCGCCCGCGCCCTGATCGGCAAAGCGGCCCAGGAGGTGCTCATTTGCACCTTCCACGCGCTTGGTGTGCGCATGCTGCGAGCCAACGGCGCGGTGTTGGGGCTCAAGCCGCAGTTCAGCATCTTGGATAGCGCAGATGTCACCAGCATCCTCAAAGACGCCGGCGGCAGCACCGATGCGGCCACGGCGCGCAACTGGCAGTGGACGATTAGCGCCTGGAAAAGCGCCGGCCTGAACGCCGAGCAGGCCTTGGCCATTGCCGCTGACGAGCACGAGCGCCAAAGCGCCATCATCATGGGCCGCTACGAAGAGCGCCTGAGCGCCTACCAAAGCGTGGACTTTGACGACCTGATCAGCCTGCCGCTCAAGCTGCTGCGCGAATACCCCGAGGTGCGTGCCCAATGGCAAGGCTATATGGGCCACGTGCTGGTGGATGAATACCAGGACACCAATGCCACCCAGTACGGCATGCTCAAGCTCTTGGTGGGCTGCGAGCCCGACGGCACGCTGGCCAGCGGCCGCGACGCAACGCGCTTTACCGCTGTGGGCGATGACGACCAAAGTATTTACGGTTGGCGTGGCGCTACTTTGGACAATTTGCGCCTGCTGCCGCAGGACTTTCCTACGCTCAAAGTCATCAAACTAGAGCAAAACTACCGCTCTACCGCCGCCATCTTGCGCGCGGCCAACAACGTGATCGCGGCCAACCCCAAGCTCTTTCCTAAAAGCCTGTGGAGCGACCTGGGCGAGGGCGAGCCGGTGCGCGTGGTGGACGCCGACAGCGAAGACCACGAGGCCGAGCGCGTGGTGGCCCGCATCCAAAGCCTGCGCGCCGAGGGCACCTTGGCGCAGGCCGGCATGCAGTACAAAGAGCTGCGCGACTTTGCGGTGCTGTACCGCGCCAACCACCAGGCCAAGCCTTTCGAAAAAGCGCTGCGCAAAGCCGGCATCGCCTACAAAGTGTCAGGCGGGCAAAGTTTTTTTGAACGCGCCGAGGTGCGCGACCTGTGCGCCTGGCTGCGCCTGTGGGCCAATAACGACGACGACCCGGCTTTTTTGCGCGCCGTGACCACGCCCAAACGCGGCATTGGCCACCAGACGCTGGGCACCCTGGGCACTTTTGCCAGCCGCTACAAGCTCAGTTTGTTTGAGGCGCTGTTCTCGTCCTCGCTGCCCTCGGTGCTGTCCAGCCGGGCGCTGGGCAGTTTGCAAGAGTTCGGCCGCACGGTGAACGACCTGCAGTTTCGCGCCCGCCACACCGAAGGGGCCGAAGCGGCCCTGGCCTTTTTGCGTGAATGGCTGGCCGACATGGCCTACGAAAAACACCTCTTTGATACCGAAGACAGCCCACACATGGCCGCCGCCAAGTGGACCAATGTGATGGAATTTTGCGAATGGATGGCCCAGCGCTGCGGCGGCCAGACCGACGAAGACATCTTGATTACCCAGCGCCCGAGCAAAAATTTGCTGGAGGTGGCGCAAACCATTGCCTTGCTCTCGACCCTGAGCGAGCGCGAAAAAGACCAAAACGTGGTCACCTTATCTACCTTGCATGCCGCCAAGGGCCTGGAGTGGCCGCATGTGATGCTGGTGGGCGTGACCGAAGGCATGCTGCCCTTCAAGATGGACGAGGCCGGTAAAGCCAGCCCGGCAGAGGCCGCCGATGAAGCGGCTGATGCTCTGGCCCACGCCGACATGGTGACCCGCCTGCAGGAAGAGCGCCGCCTGATGTACGTGGGCATCACCCGCGCCCAGCGCACCTTGCAAGTGAGCTGGACGCGCCGCCGCAAAAAAGGCCGCGACACCATCGCCGCCCAGCCCAGCCGCTTTATCGCTGAAATGGCCCTGGACCAAAACACCATCAAAGAAGACCCGCGCGAAAAACTGCGTGCCTTGCGGGCGGAGTTTGCGGCGCGGGCTGCGGCGGCTGCGCCACCCAAGCCTTAAGCGCGCAGCATCGCCAGCAGCCCCGCCGTCGACCCGTCCAATCCGCTGGCGTCGCCGTTGTCTAAGCGCGGGGCGATGTCCTTGGCCAGCACTTTGCCCAGCTCGACGCCCCATTGGTCAAAGCTGTTAATGCCCCACAGCGCGCCGCTGACAAACACGCGGTGCTCTTGCAGGGCAATGAGTGCGCCCAGGCTGGCAGGCGTCAGATCGTCCAGCAGCAGCACGGTGCTGGGGCGGTTGCCGGGGAAGTGTTTATGGCCGCCCGCATCGGCTTTGCCGACCATCAACGCCTGCGCTTGGGCCAGTACGTTGGCCAGCAGCAGGGTGTGGTGGCCTTGCAAAGTGTGGCGCGCTTTTTTGACGGCGACAAACTCCACCGGCACCACATCAGTGCCCTGATGCAGCATCTGAAAGTAAGCGTGCTGGCCATTGGTGCCGCTCTCGCCCCAGGGCACCGGCGAGGTACCAAAGGGCAGGGTCTGGCCTTCGCTGTCCACGCGTTTGCCGTTGCTTTCCATTTCCAGCTGCTGCAAATAGGCCGGCAAGCGGCGCAGTGCGCTGTGGTAGGGCGCCACCGAGCGGCTGCTAAAGCCATGAAAGTTGCGGTACCACAGGTCGAGCAAGCCCATGCGCACTGGCGCGTTGGCTGGCAAAGGCGCATGGCGGAAATGCTGGTCCATGGCATGCGCGCCGGCCAAAAAGTCTCGAAAACCATCTGCGCCAATGGCAATAGCAATGGGCAGGCCAATAGCCGACCACAGCGAGTAGCGCCCGCCCACCCAGTCCCAAAAACCAAACGTCGTGTTAATGCCAAATTCGTTGGCCGCCGGCACGTTCGTGGTGAGTGCCGCAAAGTGGCGCGCGATGTTGTGGCCACCGGCCGCCTCAAACCAGCGCTTGGCCGAGGCGGCGTTGGTCATGGTCTCGATGGTGGTGAAGGTTTTGCTGGCAATCAAAAACAGCGTGCTTTCGGGGCGCAGCTTCGCCAGTGTGGCGTCCAGTTCGTGGCCGTCGACGTTGCTGACAAAGTGCATGCGCTTGCCCGGGTGCGCAAAAGCCTGCAGCGCCAGCACCGCCATTTGCGGCCCCAGATCGGAGCCGCCAATGCCGATATTGACGACATCGGTGATGGCCGCGTCGGCGCGCACCTGCTCGGCGTAGGCCAGCATGGCGTCCAAGGTGCTGTGCACCTTGGCCAGTTCGGCCGCTTCGTGGGCGCTGGCCGTGGCGGCATCACGCGGGGAGCGCAGCAGCACATGCCAGACCTCGCGGCCCTCGGTGGTATTGATTTTTTCGCCGGCGAACATGGCATCGCGGTGCGCCGCCAGTCCGCATTGCTGGGCCAGGGTTTGCAAGAGCGCCTCGGTGGCGGCGTCGATGCGGTTTTTGGACAAGTCCACAAACACATGCGGCGCCGCTTGCGAGAAGTGCGCAAAACGCTGCGCATCGTCCGCGAAGGCCGTGCGGGTGTCAAAAGCCTGGCCGCTGGCGGCATAGTGGGCCTGCAGTTGGGCCCAGGCGGGGGCGTGGTCACAGCGCAAACGGCTCATGGCGGGGCTCCTGGTCAGTGGCTGCGCTCAGGCGGCGAGCAGCAGTTTTTCAAGTTTGACGGCGTCTACGCAAAAAGCGCGAATGCCCTCGGCCAGCTTTTCGGTGGCCATGGCGTCTTCGTTGAGCGCAAAGCGAAAGCCCGCCTCGTCAAAATGCACGGCCGCGATGTCCATGGCCAGTGCGGCCGGGGCGTGCAAGCTGGCGTGCAGCGGCTCCTCGCTTGCGGCCAGGCTGGCCAGCAGTTCGGGGCTGATGGTGAGCAAGTCGCAGCCGGCCAGCGCGGTAATTTGCCCCGCATTGCGAAAGCTCGCGCCCATCACCTCGGTGGCGATGCCGTGGTGTTTGTAATAGTTGTAAATTTGCTTGACCGATTGCACGCCCGGATCATTGGCGCCAGCCATGTCGGCCTCCACCCAGGCCGCGCCCGCAGACTTTTTGTACCAGTCGTAAATACGCCCCACAAACGGCGAGATCAGCTGCACCTGTGCCTGCCCGCAGGCCACGGCTTGGCAAAACGAGAACAGCAAGGTCAGGTTGGTGTGGATGCCGGCTTGTTCCAGCTGCGCAGCGGCTTGGATGCCCTCCCAGGTGGAGGCGACCTTGATCAGGATGCGCTCTTTGGCGATGCCCTGCGCCTGGTACATCGCGATCAGCCGTTGGCCACGTGCTACGGAAGCGGCGGTATCAAAGCTCAGACGCGCGTCCACTTCGGTAGAGACACGCCCAGGAATGAGCGACAAAATTTCGCAGCCAAAGCGCACCAGCAAATGGTCCATCACCTCGTCCAGCGGACGGCCCCGGTGCTGGGCGACCGCGGCGCTGAGCAGGGGTGCGTACTCGGGTTTTTGCACCGCCTTGAGGATGAGCGAGGGGTTGGTCGTTGCGTCCTGGGGCTGGTAGACGCTGATTTGCTTGAAGTCGCCGGTATCGGCCACCACGGTGGTGAACTGCTTGAGGGCCTCGAGTTGATTCATGGGGTGCTCCGGTGTTGGCAAGTCAAAAGGGCGCAAAAACATGCGCAGCGCGTGAAACAAAGTTACAATCAAACACATTTTTCTTGTAACTCGAATTCTATGTGCGTCCTATTATGAGCTTTGATCTTGTTCTCTTTGGCGGCACCGGCGACCTGGTGTGGCGCAAACTCATGCCCGCTTTGTTCCAGGCGTTTCGCCACGGCACCCTGCCCGAGGGCGGGCGCATCATCGGCGTGGGTCGCGACGCCATGACCCACGCGCAATACCGCGCCCTGATCCAATCGCGCTTTGACAAGGTGGAACTGGCCAAGCGGCCCTCGCCCGAAGAGTTCTCCCGCTTTGCCGCTTTGCTCGAATATGTGCGCATGGATTTGTCCCGCCCCGAGGACTACGCCACGCTGGCGGCCAGCGTGCAGGAGCGCAAGGCCGAGACGGTAGTGGTCTATGTGGCCACAGCGCCCTCGCTCTTTACCGTGGTCTGCGAGCAACTGGCCAGTGCCGGCCTGAACACCCCCAATACCCGCGTGGTCCTGGAAAAGCCGCTGGGCCACGATTTGGCCTCCAACCGCGCCATCAACCAGACGGTGCGACGCTTTTTCGAGGAAAAGCAGGTTTTTCGCATTGACCACTATCTGGGCAAGCCCGCCGTGCAAAACCTGTTTGCGCTGCGCTTTGGCAATGCCTTGTTCGAACCCCTGTGGCGGCGCGAGCACATTGCCAACATCCAGATCACGATTGCCGAGGAGATCGGCGTGGAGAGCCGGGGCGCTTTTTACGAAACCACCGGCGCCCTGCGCGATATGGTCCAAAACCACGCCCTGCAGCTTTTGTGCGCCATCGGCATGGAGCCGCCCATCAATGCGCACGCCGATGCCATCCGCGACGAGAAGCTCAAGGTCTTGCGCTCTTTGAAGCCCTGGACCCCCGAGACCTTGACCAGCGACGTGGTGCGTGGCCAGTACGCCGCTGGCAATAGCGCTGGCGTGCCCTTGCCTGGCTACCGCGACGAAAAAGGCGTCGACCCGCAGAGCAATACCGAAACCTTTGTGGCCTTGCGCACCGAAATCGCCAACTGGCGCTGGGCGGGGGTGCCGTTTTACATACGCACGGGCAAGCGGCTGGCTGGGCGCGATGCGCGCATTGTGGTCAATTTCCGGCCTACGCCGCACGCGATTTTTCGTACCGGAAGCAATGGCGGCAACCAGCTGGTCATCAATTTACAGCCCAAAGACGGCCTGGAGCTGCATTTGCTGGCGCAGGGCCAGGACAAGCGCGGTGCCAAGGCAGCCAATACCTTGGCGCCGGTGCAGCTGGACTTGGACTTTGCCAAGCGCTTTGGCTCGGAGCGGGTGGGCGCGTACGAGCGCTTGTTGCTCGATGTGATTGACGGGCGCCTGAACCTGTTTGTGCGCAGCGACGAGCAGGAAGAGGCCTGGCGCTGGGTGGAGCCGATGATCAAGCACTGGGCCGCCGACCCGCAGGGCCCGCGCCCCTATGCCTGTGGCACCTGGGGCCCCAGCGCCTCTAGCGCCATGATCGCCCGCGATGGTTTTTGCTGGAATGAAGAAAACTAGGCCTCTAGCCACGGTGTTTTCATAAAAAGAGGTATTGCTGATGTTGGACCGAATCAAAGCCTCTCTGCCTTCCCTGGCGCCGGCGGAACAGCGCGTGGGTAAGTTGTGCTTGAGCGATCCGCGCGCTTTTGCCAAGCTGCCGGTGACCGAACTGGCCGACCGCGCGCACGTCAGCAAGCCCACCGTGGTGCGTTTTTGCCGCAGCGTGGGCTATGACGGTCTCTCGGACTTCAAGCTCAAGCTGGCCGGCACCATCAACGAGGGCGTGCCCTTTATCCACCGCAGCGTGGACGAGGACGACAAGATTGGCGACGTGATGGTCAAAGTCATCGACAACACGGTGGCTGCCTTTCTGAAATACCGCAATGAAGCGAGTACCGTCGCCATGGAGCGTGCGGTGGTGGCCTTGGTGCAGGCCTACCAGGCCGGGCGCCAGGTGCCGTTTTTTGGCGTTGGCAATTCGGGCATCGTGGCCCAGGACGGGCAGTACAAGTTTTTCCGGCTGGGGGTGAATACGGCGGCCTACAGCGATGGTCATATGCAGGTGCTGTGCGCCTCGGTGCTGCGACCGGGCGACTGCGTGGTGGTGGTGAGCAACTCGGGCCGCACCCGCGACCTGATGGACGCCTGCGACATCGCCCGCAAAAATGGCGCCACCACCATCGTTATTACCGCCAGCGGCTCGCCCCTGGCCAGTGCCGGCCATATCCACCTGAGTGCTGACCACCCCGAGGGCTTTGACAAATACAGCCCGATGGTCTCGCGCCTGATGCATTTGATGATTATTGACATCCTGGCCACCGCCGTGGCGCTGCGCATCGGCAGCCCCACTTTGCAGCCTTTGCTCAGCGAAATGCGCACCAACCTGCGCAGCAAGCGCTACACCTGAGCGGCGCAGCGGTGGGGCGGCTGGTTTACTGCCCCTGTTCCATGGCGCGGCGCTGGCGCTCGACAAAGTCGGCGTAAGTGTCGATGCCGCGCAGCTGCAAAATCGTGTTGCGCACCGCCGCCTCCACCAGCACGGCGATATTGCGCCCAGCCACCACCTGAATCACCACTTTGCGCACCGGGATGCCGATCACGTCTTGGGTGAGTGGCTCATGGGGCATGCGCTCGTACTCGCGCTCCAGGGTTTCTTTGCGCACCAGGTGCACGATCAGCTTGAGGCGCATTTTGCGGCGCACCGCCGTCTCGCCAAAAATAGCGCGGATGTCCAACAGGCCAATGCCGCGCACTTCCAGCAGGTTTTGCAATAAATCGGGGCAGCGCCCCTCGATGGTGGCCTGGTTGATGCGGTACAGGTCGACTGAATCGTCGGCCACCAGGCCGTTGCCGCGCGAAATCAGCTCCAGCCCCAGCTCGCTTTTGCCCAGCCCCGATTCGCCGGTAATCAAAACGCCTAAGCCCAAAATGTCCATAAACACCCCGTGCATGGACACCCGGTCGGCAAAGTGCTTGGACAAATAGGCGCGCAGCACATCAATGACAAAGGCCGAGGAGCCTTGGGCGGCAAACATGGGGATTTGCGCCTCCTCGCACATGCGCAGCAGGCCCGCTGGGGGTACTTGCCCGTCGGCCAGTACCAGTACCGGCGGCTCCAGCGTCACGATGCGCTGGATGCGCCGGGTGCTGTCTTCCTCGGTGGCGTTGGTGATGTAAGCAATCTCGCGCTCGCCCAGAATTTGCACCCGATAGGGGTGGATGTAATTGAGGTAACCGACCAAATCGGCGCCCGAGCGGGCGGCGCGCACGGCCACTTCGTCGAATCGGCGCTCCGAAGCGCCCAGGCCGGCCACCCACTGCCACTGCAAGCGATCGCGAAAGGCCTCAAAGAGGACGTCGGCGCTGATGGCGTTGGGTTTCACAGGCGGGAGGCGGGGGCGCTGAGGGGAAAAGGCTTTAGTGGGCCTGGACCGGTTTCCAGCAGGTCAGCAGGCTGTGCAGCTCGGTGGCGTCGGTCGTGCTGGTCAGACGGGTGCGCATATCGGCGTCGCTGAGCAGCTCGGCAATTTCAGAAAGAATTTCGAGGTGGCGCTGGGTGGCTGTCTCGGGCACCAGCAGGAAAATCATGAGGCTGACGGCCTGGTCGTCCGGGGCGTCAAAGCCAATGGGCTTGGCCAGCTGGAACACCGCCGCCATGGGCGCTTTGAGGCCCTTGATGCGCCCGTGGGGAATGGCTACGCCGTGGCCCAACCCGGTCGATCCCAGCCGCTCCCGAGAAAACAAGCTGTCTGTGATCAGCGCCCGGCTCAGGCCGTGCAGGCTTTCAAAGAGCAGGCCGGCTTCCTCAAAAGCGCGCTTTTTACTGGTGGCATCTACTTGCGCGAGCACGTGTGGCGGAGGCAAAAGCGCAGCAAGTCGGTTCATAGTGGTGCGGATTATGCACATAAAAAAACCGCCGCAAAGCGCGGCGGTTGGGGCTTGGGGCCGCGCCGGTGGCCTCTACATCAGGCGTTTGGGCGCTGCGTGGTGGTGGTCCTGGATGCGCTCTTTGTGCCGTCCGACCTGGCGGTCGAGTTTGTCAACCAGGTCGTCGACTGCCGCATACAGGTCCTGGTGCGAGCTTTGGGCAAACATATCGTTGCCCTTGACATGGATATTGCATTCAGCGCGCTGCCTGCGTTCTTTTTCTTTTTGCTTTTCAACAGTGAGCAAGACTTTTACGTCGACGACCTGGTCAAAGTGCCGCATGATGCGATCCAGCTTTTCGGTCACGTAACTGCGCAGGGCCGGGGTAACTTCCAGATGATGGCCGCTGATTGTCAAATTCATAAATAGCCTCCAGTTGCTCTTGCCAAAAACACATCCGGCGACCTGGCGGGCACCGGTCTTACTGCTTAAGCCGCCGCCCAAGGTGGCAGCCAGCAGCCCCACTATGCGCGCCTTTTGGACAAATTGCAAAGCCTTTTCATGCGGCGGCGCAGCATGCTTTGGCGGCCCTCTGGGCGGGGGCCTGTTTTGTCATATGGCAGTGCGATAATTAGAGTTTTCCACCGTGGAGAGCATTCTTGGACTACTACCCCAGTAGGCCGCTTTCGAATGGTTGAGGCCACCTGGCCCGCGTCGTTCGAAAGCTGCCGTTATTTTTAGCCCGTCGAACCCGCAGGCCCCGACCTTCAATCATTTGCCATGCTCAATATTTTTACCCTGGCCAACGGCCGCCTGTTCCAGGAAGAGATCGAATCCCTGGAAGAGCTCTCCAAATTCCAGCCCATTTGGGTGGATTTGGAGTCGCCCACCGTCGAAGAAAAGCGCTGGATCAAGCAGTATTACGGCCTGTCCATACCCGAAGACGCGATGGACGAGGATATCGAGGAATCTGCCCGTTTCTACACCGAGGACAACGGCGAGCTGCATATTCGCAGCGACTTTTTAATCGCCGACGAAGACGAGCCGCGCACGGTGCGCGCCGCGTTTATCCTGAACTTGGTGAACGACAGCCTCAAAAGCAAAGGCGTTCTCTTTTCGATTCACGACGAAGACGTGCCTGTTTTTAGGCTGCTGCGCATGCGTGCGCGCCGTGCGCCAGGACTGATCGAAGACGCTAAAGAGGTCTTGCTCAAGTTGTTCGATGCCGATGCCGAATACTCCGCCGACACGCTCGAAGGTATTTACGACGACCTGGAAAACGTAAGCCGTAAAGTGCTCGCTGGCAATGTGACCGATGAGATCGCCGGCGAGGCCCTCGCTGCCATCGCCCGCCACGAGGACATGAGCGGACGCATCCGCCGCAACGTGATGGACACCCGGCGCGCCGTGAGCTTCATGATGCGCTCCAAAATGCTCAACGCCGAGCAGTTTGAAGACGCGCGTCAGATTCTGCGCGACATCGACTCGCTGGACAGCCACACCGCGTTTTTGTTTGACAAGATCAACTTCTTGATGGACGCCACTGTCGGTTTCATCAATATCAACCAAAACAAGATCATCAAGATCTTCTCGGTGGCCAGCGTCGCCTTGCTGCCGCCCACGCTGATCGCCAGCGTCTACGGCATGAACCTGAAATTCCCCGAACTGGAGTTTTTGGGCCCCTGGAGCTACCCCTACACCGTGGCGCTGATGATCTGCAGCGCGCTGGTGCCCATGTGGTACTTCCGCAAGCGCGGGTGGCTGAAGTAGCGATTACTCTATCGCCTTGACCATATCCTCAACCACCTTCTTCGCGTCGCCAAACACCATCATGGTTTTGTCCATGTAGAAGAGTTCGTTGTCCAGTCCTGCATAGCCCGCCGCCATGGAGCGTTTGTTGACGATGATGGTTTTGGCTTTGTAGGCTTCCAAAATCGGCATCCCGTAGATAGCGCTGCCCTTGATCATGGCGGCAGGGTTGACCACGTCATTGGCACCCAAAATGATGGCCACATCCACTTGGCCGAACTCGCCGTTGATGTCTTCCATCTCGAACACCTGGTCATAGGGCACTTCGGCCTCGGCCAGCAACACGTTCATATGTCCAGGCATGCGCCCGGCCACCGGGTGAATCGCGTATTTCACGGTGATGCCTTTGTGCGCCAGCTTTTCAGCCAATTCTTTCACCGCATGTTGGGCACGCGCGACGGCCAAACCGTAGCCTGGCACGATGACCACGGTCTCGGCATTGCCCAAAATGAATGCTGCGTCATCCGCGCTGCCGCTTTTCACCGGGCGCTGCTCGGTGCTGCCGGTCGCCGCAGCGCCAGCCTCACCGCCGAAGCCACCCAAAATCACATTGAAGAACGAGCGGTTCATCGCCTTGCACATGATGTAGGACAAGATGGCACCAGACGAACCCACCAGCGAACCGGCAATGATCAACATGCTGTTGTTCAGCGAAAAACCGATACCGGCTGCCGCCCAGCCCGAATAGCTGTTGAGCATGGACACCACCACCGGCATGTCGGCGCCGCCGATCGGGATGATGATGAGCACGCCCAGCACAAAAGACAGCGCCAGCATGATGAGGAATGCATCCCAGTTACCAGTGAACATGAAGTACACGCCTAAACCGACCGTTGCCAGGCCGATGGCCAGGTTCAGCATGTGCTGTCCGGCAAACACCACCGGCGCACCTTGAAACAAACGGAATTTGTACTTGCCGGAGAGTTTGCCGAATGCGATCACCGAACCGCTGAAGGTAATAGCACCGATGGCAGCACCCAGGAACAGTTCCAAGCGGTTGCCCTTAGGTATGTCCAGCGTGCCCAAACCTTGTGCCACGATAGCGAAAGCCGCAGGTTCGACCACCGCCGCGATGGCGATGAACACAGCGGCCAAGCCGATCATGCTGTGCATAAAGGCCACCAGTTCGGGCATTTTGGTCATCTCGACCCGCTGCGCCATGATGGCCCCAGCGCCGCCGCCGATGACCAGACCAAGCAGCACCCAGCCCAAGCCGTCGGCGTGACCCGCCAAATTAACGATGAGCGCAGCGGTGGTTATCACGGCAATCGCCATGCCGCTCATGCCAAACAGATTGCCGCGAATCGAGGTGGTCGGGTGCGACAGCCCCTTGAGCGCCTGAATAAAAAAGATGCTGGCGACCAAATACAACAATACGACGAGGTCCATGCTCATTTTTCAGCTCCTGTCTTGGGGGCTTTTTTCTTGAACATTTCCAGCATGCGCCGGGTCACCAAAAAGCCGCCGAACACATTGACCGCGGCCAGCGCCACCGCCAACACGCCCATGGTTTTACCCAGCGGCGTGACGGTGAGGGCTGCCGCCAGCATGGCGCCGACGATGATGATGGCCGACACCGCATTCGTCACAGCCATCAAGGGCGTGTGCAAAGCGGGCGTGACGTTCCAGACCACGTGGTAGCCGACGTAAATCGCCAGCACAAAAATAATGAGGTTGGTGATGGTGTGGTCCATGCTTATTTCCTTTTGACGTCGCCGCCCTGAGTCATCAGGCAGGCCGCCACGATGTCGTCTTCCATGTCAACGGTAAAGCCCTTGTCTTTGGGCAACACCAATTTCAAAAAATCCAGCACATTGCGTGCATACAGCGCAGACGCGTCAGCGGCCACCAGCGCAGGCAAATTGGTTTCACCCACCAGCGTGACACCGTGTTTGACCACGGTGCGGTCGGCTTCGCTCAAGGGGCAATTGCCGCCCACGCCATCGGCGCCTTTGCCAGCGGCCAAGTCGATGATGACCGAACCGGGCTTCATGCTTTTGACCATGTCCTCGGTGATCAACACGGGCGCTGCACGACCGGGTATCAAGGCAGTAGAAATCACCGCGTCGGCTTGCGCCACGCGCTTAGCCACTTCCACCTTCTGGCGCTCCAGCCAGCTGGCCGGCATGGGCCGCGCATAGCCGCCTACACCTTCGGCAGCTTCTTTTTCTTCGGCGGTCTCATAAGGCACATCGATGAACTTGGCGCCCAGCGACTCCACTTGCTCTTTCACGCTGGGGCGCACGTCCGAGGCTTCGATGACCGCGCCAAGGCGTTTTGCCGTGGCAATTGCCTGCAAACCGGCTACGCCTACGCCCAAAATGACGATACGCGCGGCCTTAACGGTGCCTGCAGCGGTCATCAACATGGGGAAAAATCTTTGGTATTTGTCGGCCGCCATCATCACGGCTTTGTAACCGGCGATGTTGGCCTGCGAGGACAACACATCCATGCTCTGCGCCCGCGTGGTCCGCGGGGCGGCCTCCAGGGCAAAACTGGTCAGACCGGCGGCGGCGATGCGCTGCAGGCCTTCGGCATCAAAGGGGTTGAGCATGCCGACGAGCGCGCTGCCAGATTTCATGTGGCCCAGCTCGGCGGCCGACGGCGCCCTGACTTTGAGCACCAGGTCGGCGCCTAAGGCGCCGGCAGCGTCGGTGATCTCGGCGCCTGCGGCAGTGTAGGCCGCGTCGGTCACGCTCGCTGCCAGGCCGGCCTGGCTTTGCACTTTGACGGCATGGCCTTGGGCGACCAGCTTTTTGACGGTTTCAGGGGTCGCCGCAACCCGGGTCTCGCCCGAGACGGTTTCGGCGGGTACGCCTATTTGCATGAAGTTGCTCCTGTCTGGGGGAAGTAGGCCCCTAAGGAGCTAAGCTTACCTCAAGGGCTTAGGGCTGCAAACACCCATGCCCGCTAAAAGCGCACTGGGCGGCGGGCCTTAGGGTCAAGGCTTTGCCAACGCAGGCAGGCTTAACTGTACGGACGCGCTACCGCCGGCAGGCCCCAGCGCCGCGCCGCGCGGCATAAGCGACTGCAAAACCAGGCCTGGCGCCACGGTTGCTCCAAGGCCAAAGGCCTTGGCAGGAGCGCCTGCCACCGATAACAACGCATAGCCTTTGCCAGCGGAGCCGGCAACAACGCCGATCAGGTCGATGGCCACATTGCCCGGCGCGGCAGCGGGACCGGCGTTTTCATGGGCGCCCAGGATAGTCAGGAGCGCCGCCGGGTCGGCCTGGGAGGTCGCAAATGGCGGCACTGCCGGCACCTGGGCTGTGCCACCGCGCAGCTGCAAAACCCACCACACGGCGCTGGCACCTGCCAGCGCGGCGACAACAAATGTGCTGCTACGCAGCCACCAGGTGGGATGGGAAGAGGGAGCCATGCGCGGATTATCCGGTAATCGATGAGGCAATTTTTTATGTCAGCGCGCTCACAGTGTGCGTCTATCATTGGCCACCATGACGCAACTTCGCCACCCCCACCCCGGATATTTGCAACGCGGCTTCACCCTCATCGAGCTGATGGTGGTCATGCTCATCATTGGTGTGCTCGCGGCCTTGATCGTGCCCAACGTGCTCGAGCGCGCGGACGACGCCAAAGTCACCGCCGCCAAGACCGACATCAGCAACCTGGTGCAGGCACTTAAGCTGTACCGCCTGGACAACGGCCGCTACCCCAGTCAGGAACAAGGTCTGGCAGCATTGGTCACCAAGCCTACGAACGAGCCCGTGCCCGCCAACTGGAAGAAAAACCTCGATCTGTTGCCCAACGACCCCTGGGGCAAGCCCTATGTCTATATCAACCCGGGCGTCAAAGGCGAGATTGACGTGATGTCCTTCGGCGCCGACGGCCAGGCCGGCGGCGAGGGCAAAAATGCGGACATCGGTAGCTGGCAGCCCTAAGCCGCACGCGCTGCGCCAGGCGCCAGCAGCCCAGGGCGGCTTTACGCTGCTCGAACTCATGGTGGTGGTGTTCATCATGGCCATGGCGTCTGCCGCCGTGGTATTGCGCATGCGCGACAGCCAAAGCGTGGACCTGGAGCGCGACGCCCAGCGCCTAGCGGCCATCTTAGAGTCCGCGCGCGACCAATCGCGCATGCAGGGCACCCCGGTGTACTGGCGCGGTACCGACGCCGGTTTTGTGCTCGAAGGTATCAGCCCCCCGCAGACCGAACAAAGTTGGCAAAGCAAAGACACGGTGCTCGCCGACGTGCTGCCCCATGCCCAAGCCGCCGATGCGCCGGCGCGCCGGGTGCGCCTGGGCCCCGAGCCCTTGCTCGATCCGCAGTCCATCGTCATCGCCTCGCGGCAAAGTCCGGGGCAGCAAGTGCGCGTGGCCACCGACGGCGTGCGGCCATTCGCGATTGCTGCCACCATGGCCACAGGCGCGCCCACGCTAGGCGCCGCGCCATGAGCCGGCCCCAGCCCATCTTCCCGCCGCAGGCCCGCCGGGCCTGGCGGGGCTTCACACTGGTCGAGGTACTGGTGGCGCTCTCCATCGTGGCCGTGGCCTTGCTCGCCGGCCTCAAAGCCAGCGGTGCCCTCTCGCTCTATGCCCAGCGCCAAAGTGACACCTTGCTGGCCCAGCTGTGCGCCGAAAACGCCTTGCACCACATCCGCCTTTCGCGCCAGATGCCCGGCGTAGGCACCAGCAGCAGCACCTGCACCCAGGCTGGCATAAACATGGACGTGGCGCTGCAAGTGCAGCCCACGCCCAACCCGAATTTCGTGCGGGTGGACGCCCAGGTGCGCCAGGGCATCGTGCCGGTGCTGCGCCTGTCCACCATTGTGGGGCGCAACTAGGCCATGGCCAGCGGCCTGCCTAGCCACCGCGCGCGCGGCTTCACCTTGGTGGAGCTGCTCGTGGCCTTGGCCCTGATGGCCCTGATGGCCGCCCTCAGCTGGCGCGGGCTTGACGCCATGGTCCAAACCCAGCAGCGCCTGGGTGGCCGTGCCGATGCGCTGCTCACCATGCAAACCGGTCTGGCCCAGTGGAGCGCCGACTTAGACGCCCTGGTGCAGCAGCCGGGCCTCTCCAGCCTGGACTGGGACGGGCGCGGCATGCGCATCCTGCGCCGCAGCCCGGCCGACGCGCAGGAAGGCGAGGGCCTGCAAGTGGTCGCCTGGAGCCGTGCGGTGCGACCCCAAGGGAGCTATTGGATGCGCTGGCAGTCCGAACCGCTGCGCCGGCGTGCGGATTTACAAGCCGCCTGGGCGCAAGCCGCCCAATGGGCGCAAAACCCAGGTGACGCCGAACGCCAGCGCGAGGTGGCCTTGCTGCCGCTGCAAGCCTGGCAGATTTACTTTTTCCGGGGCGGTGCCTGGACCAATCCGCTCTCGAGCGCCGACCAAGACAGCAGCGCGGCCCCGCGCGCGCCGGCCTCCGCCGCATCCGCTGCGCCCGCACCGAGCGGTGTGCTGGCACCTACGCCGCTGGCCCGCACCGATGCGCTGCCCGACGGCGTGCGCCTGGTGCTGACCCTGCCCGCTGACGCGCCCATCGCGGGCGTCATTACCCGCGACTGGTCGCGCCCGGCGCTGGCGGGGGCCACGCCATGAGGGCGCAGCGCCACCCGCAAGCTCGCCGCCAGAGAGGCGCCGCCATCCTGATGGCCATGCTCACCGTGGTCCTGGTGGCCACGCTGGCCTCAGCGGCGCTGTGGCAGCAGTGGCGCGCAGTGGAGGTCGAGTCGGCCGAGCGCAGCCGCATGCAAGCGACCTGGATCCTGCACGGCGCCCTGGACTGGGCGCGGCTGATCTTGGCCGAAGACGGCCGCAAAGGCGGCTCGGACAACCTCACCGAGCCCTGGGCAATTGCGCTCGAACCGGCGCGCTTGTCCAGCTTTATCGCCGCCGACCGCAACGACACCCAGACGCCCGACCCCGGCATGGACGCGTTTTTATCCGGCCAGATGAGCGACCTGCAAGCGCGCTTTAACGTGCGCAACCTGGTGGCCGACGGCAAGGTCCACGCGCCCAGCGTGGCGGTGTTGGTCCGGCTTTTTGCCTTGCTGGACCTGCCCGAGCAGCAAGCCCAAGCGCTGGCCAAGGACTACCTGCGCGCCCACCTGGCCGCCGCCTCGGCCAACGGCGATCCGCAGGCCGCCCTGTTGCCCCAAGACATCGAGCAGCTGCGCTGGCTGGGCCTGGACGGCGCGGCCATCGACAAACTGCGCCCTTACATCACCCTTTTGCCCGAGAGCGCGCCGATCAACGTCAACACCGCCCCCGAAGTCGTGCTGCGCGCGGCCATCCCCGCGCTAGAGCAGTCCGACGCGCAGCGCCTCTTGCTTTTGCGCAGCAAAAAACCCTGGGAAAACGTCACCGAGTTCCGCCAGGCGGCCCAGTTGCCGACGGCCACGCCCGAGGCCGAATTGTTCGCCACCCAAACCCGCTTTTTTGAAATTCGGGGCAGTCTGCAAATCCAGGGGCGCACCGTGCATGAAATATCGGTGGTGCAGCGCGAAAACCAGAAGGTCAAAACCCTGTGGCGTACCCGCAGTGTGGCCCTGGCGCGCACCCTACAATGAAAAAAATCCCCTTACCTATGGCTACCACCGTCCTTTTGCTCCCCACCGACATGCCGGCGCCAGCAGTGGCGTTGGAGTATGCCGTGCTCCAAGAAGGGGCTGGCGGCGGTGCGGCGCGCAGTACCTCGCTGTCCTTGATACCCGCTGCGCTGCGCGGTTCCCAAGGCGGCGACCTGGTGCTGGTGGTGCCTGCCGCAGGTTTGTCTTGGCATCAGGTGCACCTGCCTGCGGGCGCTGCCAAATCGGGCCGTTTGCAGTCGGTGCTGGAGGCACTCTTAGAAGAACATGTGCTCGACGAGCTCGGTGCGGTGCATGTGGCGCTGCCATCGCCCCGTCCGGCGCAGGGTGCCTGCCGCGTGGCGGTGTGCGACAAAGCCTGGCTGCAAGCCTGGGTGCGCGCCCTGGAGCAAACCGGTTTGCATGTGGGCGCCATCGTGCCGGCCCACGCCCCCCTGAACGAGGGCAGCACCGAGGGCTATGTGGCTGTCACCGGCACCGACAACCAGCCCGACATCGTGCTGGTGAGCGCACGCGGCGTGCAGCGTTTGCCCTTGCAGGCCGCCACCGTAGCTTTCCTGGCGCCGCCGGCGCAGTGGCCTGTGTTTGCCGAGCCGGCGGTAGCCGCTTTGGCCGAGCAGCTGCTAGGCCGCCCGGTGCAGTTACAAACCCGCGTGCAGCGCGCGATGTTGGCCAGCCAAGGCAGCTGGGACCTGGCGCAGTGGGGCCTGGTCGCCTCGCGCGGCGGGCGGCGCTTTAAACGCCTGAGCGCTGGGCTGCGCCATGTGCTGCAAGCGCCGCGCTGGCGGCCGCTGCGTTGGAGCATGGCCGCATTGCTTGTGGTCAATGTCGCCGGGCTCAATCTGTACGCTTACCAGCAACAGGCGGCCCTGCGCGCCGAGCGCCAGGCCATGACCGCTGCGCTGCAAGCCACCTTCCCATCGGTAACCGTGGTGCTGGACGCACCCTTGCAAATGCAGCGCGAAGTGGCCCGATTGCAGCAATCCAGCGGCCAACTGGCCAGCACCGATCTAGAGGCCATGCTCAGCGCTTTGGGCGAGACCGCGCAAAACACCGAGGCGCCGCGCAGCCTGGACTACGCCGCAGGCGAGCTCAAAGTGCTGGGCCTGCAGCCTTCGCCGGCCGCGCTTGCGGGCTGGCAGCAAGCGCTGCAGGCGCGGGGATACCGTGTGCAAAGCAGCGGCCAAACCCTGACCGTCCAAGCGGAGGCCGCGCCATGAGCGCCGCATGGTTGGCGCCACTGCGCGCCCGCTGGGACCAATCAAGCCCCCGCGAGCAAGCCGCCTTGCGCGTAGCGCTGGCGGTGTTGCTGCTTGCCAGCTTGTGGGCCGTGGCGCTGCGCCCGGCCTGGACGGCTCTGCGCAGCGCGCAGGCGCAAGCTGCGCAAGTGCACGCCCAATATATTCAGGTGCTGCAGTGGCAAGCCCAAGCGCAGGCTTTGCGGGCGCAGGCGACCGCGCCCGGCGGCGACCCGCGCGCGCTGTTGCAAGCCTCCATCGCCACCCTCGGCCCCTCGGCGCGCTTGGTGACTCTGGGCGCCCAATTGGAATGCACTTTCCAGGACGCCGACGGTGCGGCGTTGGCGCAGTGGCTCACGCAAGCGCGTTTGCAAGCGCGCACGCGGCCTTTGGAGGCGCATATCACCCAAAGTGGCGGCCGCTGGAGCGGGCGCCTGCTGCTTCAACTGCCGGCGGCCCCCTGACCATGGCGCAGCCCTGGCTAGCACTACCGCCTCCCGGTGCCCGTTCGGCATCAGCGCCTTGGGGCGTTTTGGTCGCGGGTTGTGCGCTCGGCGCCTTGGCGGCGCTGCTGCTGTTTGCGCCTGCGCGCTGGCTTGGGGGTCTCATCGATGACGCGTCCCAAGGCCACGTACAAATGCGCGACGCCCAAGGCACGCTCTGGGACGGCTCCGCCCAGCTGATGCTGACAGGCGGGCGCGACAGCACCGACGCCAGCACCCTGCCCGGCCGCCTGCGCTGGCAACTGCGCCCGGGCTGGGCCCAGTGGACGCTGCAAGTGCGCGCCGATTGCTGTACCGTCCAGGCCTGGCACATCGCCATGGCGCCGCACTGGGGCGGCGCACAATGGACGCTGGCCGACCAGCAATCGGCCTGGCCGGCGCAGTGGCTCAGCGGCTTGGGCACGCCCTGGAACACGATTCGCCTG
>Ga0209084_1001224_pt1 | contig 22035 bp, 27 predicted proteins | sample C_130820_MF_Meta_FD_187309 | JGI IMG/M metagenome (GOLD analysis project Ga0209084, IMG submission 187309) | Freshwater microbial communities from Lake Croche, Canada to study carbon cycling - C_130820_MF_MetaG (SPAdes) (version 2) | ecosystem: Environmental > Aquatic > Freshwater > Lake...
TACCCAATCGTTTCAATTGAAGATCCTCTGGATGAGGATGACTGGGAAGGTTGGGCGAAGATGACCCACGAACTCGGTTCAAAAATTCAAATTGTTGGCGATGATTTATTTGTAACTAATCCAGAGCGTCTTGCGAAGGGCATCAAACTTGGTACCGCAAACGCACTTCTTGTAAAAGTGAACCAAATTGGAACACTTACCGAAACTTTAGATGCGGTCGCACTTGCTCATCGCAGTGGTTACCGTTCAATGATGAGCCATCGTTCAGGTGAAACTGAAGACACAACAATTGCTGACTTAGCCGTTGCCCTTGAGTGTGGCCAAATCAAGACTGGTGCACCTGCACGAAGTGAGCGCGTTGCGAAATACAACCAACTGCTTCGTATCGAGGAAGAGCTAAGTGATTCTGCGCTTTATGCCGGTCGTCAAGCTTTTCCACGCTTTAACGGTTAGTACTCGGACTTTTACTACGTAGTCCAATGTCAACCAACTCAAAGCCAGTTCGCAGCGCCGCGGCGCAACGAGCGATTTCGGCGAGATGGTTGGCCCTGGTAACTGTTCTATTTATTGTTTCATTAACACTTGCGCCACCAATGCAACGTTACTTTGCTCAGCGTGCCCAAATTAATTCGATTCGGACTCAGCTTTCCGACAGCAAAAACACGTTAGCAAAGGCCCAACAAGATCTCGCAAAATGGAATGATCCAAATTACGTAGCGACTCAAGCGCGTACTCGGCTTCACTTTGTATTCCCCGGCGAGCGGCAATACAGCGTTCTAAATGCGCCGGCAGATCAAAGCGAGACAAATGCCCCAGCAGCTCCAGTCGCCAACCAAATCCCAAGTGGGCTTCCTTGGTATGGCAGATTACTTGCTTCAATTTCGACAACAAACGTGAATCGATGAACGAGCAACCAACTCAATCGGATTTGGATGTAATTAAAAACCAATTAGGTCGTACACCACGCGATGTTCATTCGGTTTCCTATCGCTGCCCTTGTGGCAACCCAGCCGTAGTCACTACGCCACCGCGGCTCTCGGATGGGACACCATTTCCAACTTTTTATTATGCGACTTGCCCGAAATTAACGGGCGCAATCTCCACGCTAGAGACAACTGGAATGATGGCAGAAATGCAAGATCGCCTCACAACAGATCGAGTGCTAGCCGAGTCTTACAAAGGCGCTCACCTTGCTTATATTGCCGCCCGCGATCGTGTTGCGAGCGAAGTTGGCATGGAAGTTGAAGAGGTCGCTGGCATAACTGCGGGTGGGATGCCTGATCGGGTTAAATGCCTACATTCCCTTGTTGCACACTCTTTATCTGCGGGCCCGGGCGTTAATCCGCTTGGCGATGAAGCCCTTGCTGCACTGCCACAATGGTGGCTTGGAGATATTTGTTCAGATAATTCTTCGGAAGGAATTTAAATGAGTCGCGTTGCAGCAATTGATTGTGGCACCAATTCAATACGCCTGCTTATCGCAGATATAAATGGTGATAATTTTCAAGAGCTTGCTCGCGAAATGGAAGTTGTGCGATTAGGACAAGGAGTTGACGCAACTGGCGCTTTTGATCCAGAAGCAATCGAACGAACGCTTACCGCGACGCGAAAATACTCTGAGATCATTGCCAGCAAAGGTGTTGAAAAGATTCGATTCTGTGCGACGAGTGCAACTCGAGATGCTTCAAATCGGGCAATTTTTATTGATGGTGTTCGCGAAATATTAGGAATTGAACCGGAAGTTATTCCTGGAACCGAAGAAGCCGAACTTTCTTTTATTGGTGCCACCAAAGTTTTATCCCATGCAACTAAACCATTTCTAGTTGTAGATATTGGTGGCGGCTCTACCGAATTTGTTTTAGGTGGTGATACTGTTGAATTCGCTAAGAGTGTAAATATTGGATGTGTTCGGATGTCAGAGCGCCACTTCAAGAAGGCGCCACCGACCGCACTTTCAATTCAGCAAGCAATTACGGATATTGATGCGGCAATCGCAGAGGCGGCATACATAGTTCCAATCAAGGAATCCAAAACCCTAATTGCAGTAGCAGGTACTGCTACGACAGTAGCTGCCGCAGCTCTTGGCTTGAGTGAATATGACCGCCAGGCAATTCACCTTTCTCGTATTCCGACTCATAAAGTGTTAGAGATCGCACAGATGTTCCAACTCATGGACCGTAATGAAATCGCAGCCCTGGGATACATGCACCCTGGCCGCGTTGATGTAATTGCTGCTGGCTCTCTAGTTCTTGCGCGCGTCATGCTTGCGACCGGAGCAAGTGAATTCGTAGCATCTGAAACAGATATCTTGGACGGTATGGCATGGTCGCTAAGTCAAACGCAGGAATAAAAAAACTAGATAATGAAATAATTGCTTGCACAGCCTGCCCAAGATTAGTTAGTTGGCGCCAAGAAATATCTATTACAAAACGTAAGTCATATCAAGATGAAACTTATTGGGCCAAACCAGTAACGGGCTTTGGTCCAGCCGATGCCAAGCTAGTCATCGTTGGTTTGGCACCGGGTGCTCATGGTGCCAATCGCACCGGGCGGATATTTACGGGCGATAGTTCAGGGGATTGGCTTTATCGTGCCTTGCATAAAGCGGGGCTGGCTAAAATCCCTACTAGCACCTCTAAGAGTGATGGTCAGGAATTAATTAACACCAGAATAATTTGCGCAGTTCGCTGTGCTCCACCAGATAACAAGCCAAGTAATGAAGAGAAGGCAACGTGCTCGCCCTTTATGAAGCGCGAGATTGAGTTACTACTCCCCACTACAAAGTCCTATTTAGTTCTAGGAAATTTTGCCTGGGGCGCGCTACTTGCTCAACTTTCTGAATTAGGATTTGAAATTCCAAAGCCAAAGCCAAAATTTGGACACGGCGCAAAGTTTAAAACTATGGGTCCAGATGGAGTCTTACGGCTAGTTGTTGGCAGTTACCACCCAAGTCAACAGAATACTTTTACCGGGAAGTTAACCGAGAAAGCGCTCGACTCCGTAATAAAAGCGGCCTACGTTAAGTAGATTCTTAGAGAATGCTGATGATGCATTGAGAAAATCGTATTTTGGCTAGTTGATCTGTAAAAAAGGTTTACGATTTGGGTATCGAAAGATTACAAAAGGAGCAGAAATGGGTAAAGATAAAGACGAGAATAGTTCAAGCGGAGCACCGCAAACCTCAGACCTTGCGGTAATTGCGCTAGTTACAAGTATCTTGCTCCCAGCAGTCGGTTGGTTTTTAGGTTTTCGCGCGCGCAAGCAAATCGAAGAATCTAATGGCGAAAAATTGGGTCGTCCACTAGCAACAGCTGCGATTTGGATCGGTGGAATAATTACGGTCGGTTGGATTGCACTCTTTGCTCTTATGGCAGTGAGCATGTCATTCAACAACGATGAAGGTGGTCGGGGAATGATGGGATTTGGAAATCATCGGATGTTTACTGGCGGAAATAATGGACGCAGCAATTTTGGTCCCGGGCAAGAAGACCGTGGCTGGTTTGGTGGCCAGGATGATCCAAACGGTCTAGGTCGTGGACCGGGAATGATGCAAGTCAATCCATCTCCAAACGCAACGCCACCTACAAACTAATAAATTAAATTCATCCCGTCTTACCGTTAGGCTATGAAATGCATCAAATATTCATAGCCTAAGGAGAGAAAGTGGCACTTGTAAGTATTACGGTTGAATTAATCACCGAAATTCCATTAACAATAAACGACGCTAATCGTGCCGACGGCCAGTCATATCTTGATTTGATTACAGATGCCGCAACATTGTTTATGGAGAATAACGATTTAAATCAACTTGATTTCCAAGTAAAAGTCGTTGGGGATGTAATTGCTTCTGAGTAATCCCTTTAAGCGAGTTGGAATATAGAAATTATACGAAGCCTCTTACGTGCCTCGCATTTTGGTCCAACAGTTCTCGTTGTCTCTATCTCTTTTTTACTTTCACTTACCCAATTTTCAGTATTGGATTCCGCGGAAGTAGCAGCGGCCATACTTGCTGGCCAGTTTGTTGTGGGCTGGAGCAATGATCTAATTGATTATCCGTTCGATAAGGCGGCGGCAAGGCTAACGAAGCCATTAGTGTCTGGCGAAATATCCCAAGCACTTCTCAAGAAATGCATTGCTCTCGCCGTCTTCGCTGCCTTGATTTTCTCTTTAGCCGGACCACTTGGAATTACAGGTACCGGCATACATTTCCTTGGCTTACTAAGTGCAACTCTTTACAACCTACGACTTAAGCGAACCGTACTTTCCCCAATCCCGTACATTTTTTCTTTCGGTGCGATGCCGTGGGCGGTTTATCTAGCGGCTGGAAAGCAGCCTCCAACGTGGATCTACCTTGGTTTCGCGCTCTTTGCCACCGCATTCCATCTCTTAAATGTTCTAAAGGATTTGGAAACGGATATTGCGCAAGGAGTACTAGGGCTGCCCCAGCGCATTGGTAAGAAGGCGAGCATTGCGGTTTCAATTGTTTTAGTAGCAGCTGGGTTCATAGATATATTCTTGCGCCCATGATGAAACTTGGGAATATCCTTTTTGTCGTGGCGATGATCTTCACGGTTGTTTTTGTCGATGTGCTATTTTTTAGAAATCACACTTTGGAGCGGCTCGCAGCTAATGTGGGTATTGTGCTCTTGTTTGGCGCCTTTTACTTGCGATTTTTTAAGCACTAACAAGCTGGAAATCTGACCCAAATACGCCTAGTAGACTTCGCTGACGCTGTGCGCCCCCATAGTCCAATGGCAGAGACAGAGGACTTAAAATCCTTCCAGTGTCGGTTCGAGTCCGACTGGGGGCACCACCCACTTGTTTACTTCTTAGACTTCCTACATTCAATTCTGCCCGCTAAGTTCTGCTCATGATTGTTGACGTCGCTCTTTATCAAAATGGCCTACGAGTAGAAGGCCCATCCGACATTTCTGATTTAGTTGAGATCGCCAGAAGCAAAGGCGGCTTTGTCTGGCTTGGCTTGGCTGAACCAAGTGAGGCCGAATTTAATATGGTTGTCGGCGAACTTAATTTTCACCCACTTGCAGTTGAAGATGCGATTAATGCTAAACAGCGACCAAAAATTGAAGACTATGCCGGCCTTACCTTCTTTGTTTTGAAGACGGTCTTCTTCGATAAGGCAGAGCAGGAAATTTCCACCGGAGAATTGATGTGTTTTATTGCGGACCACTTTATTGTGATTGTGCGTCACGGCGAGGGACATCCGTTATCAACTGTTCGCCATGATCTCGAGCAGAATCCAGATCTCTTAAAGCTTGGGCCATTTGCTGTGTTGCACGCAGTTGCGGACCGAGTGATCGATGGTTACACAGCAATTGCAACAGCACTGGAAGAAGAAGTTGTCGGTGTAGAAAATAAAGTATTCAGCGGAAAGCGTCAAACATTTTCTCAGGAGATCTACTTCTTGAAGCGAGAAATCATCGAGTTTAAGCATGCCATTGAGCCATTAATTCTCCCAATTAATAAACTAACAAGTGGAGTGGTCACCGCAGTTCCAGAAGGAATAATGCCCTTCTTCCGTGATACCTCTGACCATCTGTTACAGGCTTGCGAACATGCATCTGGTTTGGATTCTTTAATTACTTCAGTGCTTGAAGCAGATTTAGCTCACATCCAGGTGCAACAAAATATTGACGTTCGCCGAATATCGGCATGGGTTGCACTTGCATCTGGCCCGACCATGATTGCTGGAATCTACGGCATGAATTTTCACCATATGCCGGAGTTATCGACAAGGTATGGGTACTACGTTGTTATTGGGGTAATGGTCAGCCTTACCGCATTCCTGTTTCGTGGCTTTAAAAAATCCGGGTGGCTCTAATTTACTAAACCAGGCTGCCGCGCATCTCAAAGGCCTTTGCCACTCGTTCCACGGCAACAATAAATGCAGCGGTTCGGAGATCAACCTTGTACTTCTTAGACACTTTGTGAGTGTGGCCAAATGCCTTCTCCATTCGGGAATCTAATTCACTCCGAAATTTTTCAATTGGCCAGCTAAATTCTTGAATGTTCTGCGTCCATTCAAAGTAAGAGCCCATTACACCGCCAGAGTTAGCCAAAATATCCGGCACAATTATGGCGCCTGCTTCACGAAGTTTGCGGTCTGCGGCACTAGTTATTGGCTGGTTTGCACCTTCAATAATGAAGTCAGCTTTGATTCGCTCGACATTTTCTTCATTTATAACGCCACCAAGTGCGGCTGGAATTAGTACATCGCATTCTATTTCCAGAACCTCTGAAGATCCGACTCGCTCGGTAACTTGCGCATCTGCAAGAGTTGGATGAGACAAAAGTGATTTGATATCAAGACCCTTTTTATTGAAGACGCCACCGGTAACATCAGAAATTGCGATAACAGTCATGCCCAACTCTTCACAACCAAGTGCAGCGAATTTTCCGACATTGCCAAAGCCCTGAATTACAACGGTGGCTCCTTTGACCTTCTGATCATTTTGTTCAAGAGTGGCTGCGGCAATTCGGGCGACACCACGACCAGTAGCCTCTTCGCGGCCAGGTGCGCCAAATAGTTCAACTGGCTTACCAGTTACACATGCCGGTTGGAATCCTTCTAGTCGGTGGAATTCATCCATTAACCAAGCCATGGTTTTGGAATCAGTTCCCATATCAGGCGCAGGTATATCTCTGTGATGACCAAGCACGTGCACTAGTGAGCGAGTCCAACGTCGAATTATCTCTTCTTTCTCGATCGCTGTTAACTTTGTCGCATCAACAGCAACACCACCCTTTGCGCCACCAAAAGGCACATCGATAAGAGCGGTTTTCCAAGTCATCAAACTTGCCAAAGCTCTTACTTCATTCAAGTCCACATCTTGGTGAAAGCGAATGCCACCTTTTCTTGGCCCACGGGCACTTGAATGCTGGACTCGATACCCAGTCAAAACTTCAACATCATCATTCTTGCGAAGTGGAATAGAAATCACGACTTCGCGTTCACAACTACTCAAAGCACTTATCACGCCGGGTTTTAGATTCAGTAATTCACCAGCCCGAGCGACTTTCTCATTAACTTCTGCGAACGGGTTGTGGACTTTGGATTCACTCATGGAAGAGAAGGTACGAGTTGGACCCAAATTAAGAAAGGTTGAAATGGTTATATTTGGGTGAACACACTGGACTCCCGCGTAATGCGAGTGATAATTCAATAAGTGTTTCCCTGGCGTTTAACTTCAAATTCCTTCTAGCCCGCCGACTGGCTGGCAAACTTCATTTACTTCCCTGATCTGTCCTATTAGGCGTTTGCCTGTTAAAGAGGGGAGGTAATCATGCGACAGGTAATAGATCTTCCAGAATGCGACTTCTGCCATTCCATCGAACTTGAACTGCTTTATAACAAGACCCGTGGTCTTCTAGTTCAATGCGAAGAGTGCGGATTTTCACGAGTGGCTTCCAACGCGCACCTCGATTCAGACACCATCACACTGCTAGCTGGCTAATTTGTTAAGGCCAGATTTAGTTTAGAAATGCGTAGGCAAGTGCGGCCACGCCAATCAGGCCCCAGATGTATTTTGCAGCGGGCTTTTGCAGGGTTGCTGCAAGCGACTTATTAAATGTGAAGCCAAGCAAGATTGCCCCCGGAATAATGATTAGCAGGCTATGAGCCATTGCATGAGGCGCTGAGCGCTGGTAATCCCAATTGATAAAGCCAGTAGCGATCAAGGCGTAGGCCCACATCCGGAAATTATTCATACTTTAGTCTCTCCCATTCTCTGCCAAAACAAAAGAGGGAAGGCAACAATCTGCCTTCCCTCTTTGTAGTTACTTGTTAGTGAGTATCTGCCATACCTTCTGCGGCAGACTTCATACGTGCGATTCTGAAGATTGTGATACCGAATACGCACTTTGCAAGAACGTCAGCAACTGTGTAACCAATTTGGCGATCAGTAAATAGTGATGCCATTTGTGTTGCTGTTGGGTTCTTTACAAGGATTGGAATCAAGTAAGAGATTGGGTAGACGCCCCATGTTGCAATAAGTAGCAAACGTAGGCGGCCAATTGTTGCAGCAACTCCTGCAGGTTGGCGATCCAATGACTTACCAAGTTCTACGAATAATACGTAAAGGATGTAGATGAATGGAAGTGTTGAAAGAACGCCCCATAGGATCTTTGTTGAGTTGCTATTTGAAATTTCTCCTGGGTAACCAAGGATGATCATCGCAGCTGAAGCTGGGATTAGACGACCCATGAGTGACTTAGAAAGTTCCTTAGCAAGAGCCAATACTGCAACAACTTCAGCTAGAAGTAGAGGAACAGTAAGGATCCAGTCAACATAACGGTAAGCCTCGTTGAAAGCACCTTGTGCTGTACCAACTGTTACTGCGCCAGCCTTTGATGACTCGTTGAATGAGTTGAAGATACGGAAGTAGTGGTAGCCAGCTATGAATGTAACCATTGAAGACATCACAAGTGCTGTCCGGTACTTAGCCAATACACGAGCTTGACCGACGAGTGTGTAAACGGTGCAAGCAAGCATCGAGATTAGGCCGAAGGAGAAGATGTTGTACAACGAACTCCATTGACCGTTAGATAGTTGAAGCATGCGGTATTCCTCCATGAGTTTTTAATGGACCACTTCCTTGGGAACCGAGATTGCTCGGAGGAAGGTGCTCTGCGTCCAAGTGTGCGCCACTTTGGGTCTAATTCCAAGATGAAACTCTCAGGAAAAATAGATTTTAAGCGTATTTTTTGCCCATTTTTGACATATATGTAAAAAAAGTCAAAAAGCGTGTGGACGTTTTAGCGGACTTTAAAGGCTCCCAAATCAAACCTTGCGGTGGTCGCCATGTGTGGAACGGTCAATGACCAGACGATCACAAGAGTGCTCCAGAGCAGGCCATAGGAAAAATGGCTGCGGGCAAAGAGCAGCAGGCCGGTGGCTAGGGCCAAAGTTCCAACAACGGCATAGAGACCAGGGACTATGGCTTGGCGAATGGCGGCGCTTGGGGCGTTCTTATCAACTTGCAGCATGGCCTTAGGAAGTTTGGGAACCAACCGAGCGGTATGTCGAATGGCGTGCCAGCAACCAAAGTAAATAGCAAAAGTAATTAGTGGTGGCGCGATTAAAGATAAGCCGGCTAGTAAAACTAGGTCGGTTGCTTTTTGCAAGCGTTTCGTTAGAACTAGCACTAGAACTGCAAATACTGCGGCGACCACGGTTGAGTTACGAAACAATGAGGCAAGTGTTCCCGCCCAGTTTGCGATCGACGGGTTGATGCGATCAAGCGCGCTTAGCGCTCGCGAATCGGTCAGTGGTAGGACAACTGGGAGAAACCCAGCCGGCAGCGCATAAATCACGCCGATGAAAAACGGATCTCGCGGTTTGCCATCCGCATCACGCCACTCATTGAAATATGCGGCATCACCAAAGCCGAAGTGGAGCGAACTCATAAGAACAACAAGTTGAAAACCAACTCGGTTCCAGTTTGCAATTCCAAACCCTGCTGCGATCGCAACAAGGATGTATATGATTATGAAAGCCGCGAACTTTGACCGAGGTTCTTTCGGCAGGGTAATCAAGTGGTCGATCGCACCGTGTGGAATTCCTATGACTAAAGCAATTAAGGCAATGACTAACTGAACTGAGAGCGATGGCGATAGATCAAAAATATTAAGAATCGCAAAGATTAGGATTGCAAGTAAGGCAGCCCGGCGAGAGAAGCTATGGGCCCAGGAATAAACTTGCGAAAGTGCTTGATTCACAGGGCTAGGGTATGTGAATTAGTCAGAGATTGGGAGAAGATTGGTCGTGGCTCATTTTCATTACGCACTAGTCTTGGGATTTATTGGCCTTTGTGCTGTGGGAGTTAATCTGGGCTTTCGCATTCGTATCATGGCGAAATTGCGACAATTTCTCTTGGTAGATTCGTTGATAATTGTTATGTACTTGAGCTGGGATATTTGGGCGGTATTTAAAAGGAGTTGGTACTTCGATCCAAGCCAGATAATTGGCCTCCAGCTATTTGGTCGACTTCCCATCGAGGAGGTTCTCTTCTTTGTGATTGTCCCGTTAATGGGCGTACTCACTTACTCAGCCCTACTTAAGTTAACTGGCTGGTCCACTAAGGATCCGGCCCGATGATCTATTCGGATATTGCGCTAGATGCCGTAATGGTTGCGGTGCTTTTAGATCTTTTTATTGTTCGCTCAAAAATGATGACACGAGGGATTTTCTGGCTGACCTACGCTCTAATTTTGCCATTTCAACTTTTAACTAATTGGTGGCTAACTGCGAATAAAATTGTGATGTACTCCGATGACGAAATTATTGGCCGAAGATTAGCTGGGGCACCTGTCGAAGATCTACTCTTTGGCTTCTCATTAATCCTTCTGACGTTATCGCTATGGGAATTCTTTAATCAGAAAAAATTCATTAAACAAATTTGAATTGCTAATTTACTAATTTTATATATTTACCAAGGCACTACGTTTCGATCTTCCCAAAGCAGACCAGTCTGATCTGTCTCAGGATTGAATTCTCTAGTTGCAAGCCAAACTGCAGTCTCAGCGCCTTCTTCCACTGAGCGCGGCGCATCTGGTCCACCCATATCTGTTCGTGTGTGATTTGGACATACTGCATCAACAAGCAATCCTCTGGAACCTAAATTAGTTTCATGCGCAAAGTTTCGAACCAACGCATTTACGCCCGCCTTTGAAATTCGATAGGGAGCAAGTCCACCAGCATTACCTGGACCAGACATCCGACCAAGGCAAGCTGAAAAAATAACAATGCGACCACTTCGTCGTTCAGCCATTCCGGCAGCGACGGTATTAAGTGCAACAAAAACTGAATCCAAGTTAATAGTTAAAACGCGACGCCATTCTTCGATAGTGGTTCTAAGGGTTTTCGACATTTTTTCACTCATGACACCGTGAGCCAGAATCAAAATATCTGGTATTCCAAAGCTTTCTACCGCTTCAAGCAGAACTTCGCGCGACCGCTCCAGATTTGCGAAATCCACGACTCGATAGTTGCCATTTAATTCTGCTGCAGCGCTCTGCAATTTTGCTTCATCGGTTGCGAAGAGAACTACCTCAACACCATCTTTGTGAAGCGCCGCTGCGGTAGCCAATCCCAGGCCCCTGGAGCCGCCAGTTACGAATGCTAAAGTCATACGAAATTGTAAGTTAGCAGTTAAAAAATCGCCTGTTAAAGTTCTCCTATGCTCGGTGGAATCAATAACGAACTCTTCTTCCAAGGTTTTGGCGGCTTTTTTGCCATCATCATCTTTATCTTCTTCCTGCGTTGGATTTCCCCGGCCAAGAAGGACCCGGTTGCGGCCGCAAGGCGCCGGGAGGTTAAACGCTCGCTTCGAGCGCTTAAAAGGAAATAAGCACTTCCAGAGCGTCTAGAGCGTCTAGAGCGTAACTCACAGCCAATTTTGAGCACCGAAGCAGAAATTGGAATACCAAACCACCAGATTTTGTTTAAACTTATGATCGCAAGCTAACGCTTGCAACCCAGCTAAACCTGGCTAAACCTGGCTAAACCTGAAAAAGGAGAACAATGGAAAGCTCTAACCCGGTATTTAAGCGCACCTCAACTGAGATTGCCTTACGTGGCAATACAACAGTCGTGCCATCATCTGCCGAACTAGACAATCTTTATAACGCCCCAGCTGCATCTTCAATTCGTACCGGTCGGATGACAATTGATGATGTTGTAACGCGTACTGCAATGTTGTTCGTGGTTCTAGTAACCGCTGGAGCACTTGCATGGAAAGCAAATCTTTCAATGGGATTTGCAATGATCGGCATGATCGGCGCACTTGTTCTTGGCTTGGTTCTAACAATGAGCAAAAAAGTTAAGCCATGGGCCGCACTTGCTTATGCGGGTCTTGAAGGTTTAGCACTTGGTGCAATTAGCCATGTTTATGAAGCAACATATCCTGGAATTATTTCACAAGCACTAATCGGAACTATTGCCGCATTCGCTGGCGTCCTCTTCGCGTACAAGAGCAAGCGAGTTCGCGTAACTCCAAAATTCACCCGTGTAATGATGGGCGCGATGATTGGCTACATGATCCTTGGTTTTGGCTCGATGATCGCGGGTATGTTTGGCGTTGGCCACGGATATGGACTTTATGGAGTTTCTGGTCTGGGCTTACTTCTGGCCGTTGGTGGCGTTGGACTTGCATCATTCTTTTTGATTATGGACTTTGATCAGATTGAGAAGATGGTTGCCGCTGGTGTGCCCCACGAAGAATCATGGCGCGCTGGCTTTGGTTTGATGGTAACTGTTGTCTGGTTATACCTAGAGATCGTTCGCTTGTTATCTATTCTGCGCGAGCGTTAAGAGTTATCTTTTAACTTCCGCGTTTCTGGCATCTTTGCTGACAGGAGCAGTGTTAATGAAAACACTGCTCCTGTTGCTATGAATGCTGGTTTGTAAGAATGTGCATCAACTAACCAACCGAGAACGACCGGGCTGACGATATTTCCAAAGTCACCGGCCATCTGCCAAAGTGCAATAACTCGGCCACCTTTACCACCAAAGACATCACCGACAACTGCGGCCGCCGCGGTACCTTCAAAGGCGCCACCAATTCCAAAGAAGACCATCGCCAGCATGTAGAACCACCAGTTTGAGGCAACCAGAATTGTTGCCACGCCAGATAGTAAAACGAAGGATCCAACTAGAAGTGCGAATTTGCGACCACGGAAATCTGAAATTTTGCCAACATAAATAAGTGCGATGCCTTGGACGATGGCCGAGACGGTAAAGCCATAACCGAGGATCGAAGTGCTTGCGTGGAGGGAATCTTTTGCAAAGAGTGGCAAGATGGAATTGCGTAGCCCAAAGAGAACCCAGTTAGTTAAAAATGAAATCGCCATCGCGGCAACATATGGGTAGATCTTTAGCGCTTCTTTTAAGGTAACGCGATCGGCTGGATCTTGTTTATTGTGAATCGATTTACCTAGCCGTTTTTCATGTAAAAAGAATGTCGTTGTAAATGAGGCGAAGATTAGAGTCACGGCATAGACAAAGAAAGGCACCCGCAAGGAGATCATGGATAACAGCCCGCCAAAAGCGGGGCCAGCAATTCCACCGATCAAAAATCCACCGTTGTATACGGATTGCGCCCGCCCGCGAACACTGTCATCGACCGAGCGCATAAGTAGCGCACCAGCAGAGACCGAGAACATTACAGAACCAATTCCGCCGACTGCGCGAAATATCAATAGCTGCCAATATGTCTGTGCGAGTCCAGCGGTGAGTGAAGAGATTGAAACTATAACTAAGCCAATCGCTTGAACATTTCGCTCGCCAAACTTGTCAATAAGTTTTCCTGCAGGAAGTCCAAAAGCAAAACGGGCAAAAGCAAAAGCCGAGATGATGGCGCCGATCGATGCGTTATTGACGTGAAAAGTTTTTGCAAAAAGCGGAATGGCGGGGATGATCATTCCGTAACCGAGCGCCACAAAAAAAGCCACTACCGAAAGAACATAAACTTCCTTCGGTAGTGACTTGTTAAGCGATAGTTTTTTAAGCAAGTGCCTCGCCGGCAGCCTCTTCTTTCGCAGCGTGGTGGGCCGCACCAGAGCGAAGTGGAGTTTCACGGAGCATCAATGCGAGCAAGAAACCAAGAGTTGTGACTGGCGCTGCTGCAAGGAATACGACATGGAATGACTGTACGAATGAGTGATAAATACTTGCTTGTAGTTCTGGCGTAAAGGTTTTGATAACTGCTGTGTTGTTCTTGAGTGCAGCAAATTTTTCTGGAGTTGCTCCATTAAGAGCGCCAGGGTTAGTCGCCTGAAGTTTTGCAACACCGAGAGGTAGGTAATGTGCCAAGCGGTTGGCATAGATGGTTCCAAAGATTGTGACACCGATCGTTCCGCCGACTGAACGGAAGAAGGTGTTAGCACTTGTTGCGACGCCCATATCTTTGAATTCAACTGCATTCTGCAGCGCAATAACGATGGTCTGCATTGAGAGACCCAGGCCAGCACCGATCATGATTGCAAAGATTGAGAGCTTCCAGAATGGCGTTGTCTCACTGAGAGTTGAGAGCCCAATGATTCCGAAGGTCATCAAGATCAATCCCATAATTGGATAGCGCTTGTAGTGACCATGCTTGCTAATGAGCTTTCCACTTAGGATCGACATGGAGACGATTCCGAGCATGAATGGGATCAATTTAAGGCCAGATACCGTTGCGGAGTTGCCCTTTACTGTTTGCAAGTACAGCGGCAACATCACAATTGCACCGAACATGCCGGCACCAATTACGAAGGCTAGTCCTGATGTAAGTGCAACTGTGTGATTCTTAAAAAGCGTAAGCGGCAGAATTGGTTCTGGCGCACGACTCTCTTGGACCAAGAAGGCAATGGTCAAAATAGCTGCTATGACAAGTGAGGTAACGGTCTTGGAATCAGCCCAACCATTTTGTGGACCATAAACTGAGATTCCCAATAGAAGTGCGGTAACGGCAGTCACAAGTAGAAGTGCACCAAAGTAATCAATCTTATGTTCGCGCTTCACCTTAGGAATATGAAGTGATGCGGTTGTGATTACAAGAGCAGCAATTCCGAATGGCAGGTTGATGTAGAAAATCCAACGCCAGCCAACAATTCCAAAGATGTGTGCATGATCAGAGAAGAAGCCACCAAGCAGCGGACCAGCAACTGATGAGAGTCCCCAGACACCGCCGAAGTAGCCCTGATACTTGCCACGCTCGCGTGGTGAAACGATGTCACCAATAATTACGAAGGTAAGCGCCATCAAGCCACCAGCGCCGAGACCTTGTAGGCCGCGGAAAATAATAAGTTGTGACATATTTTGTGATGCGCCAGCAGCAAAAGATCCAATTAAGAAAGTAACAATGGCAAATTGAAATACTGGACGTCGACCATAAAGGTCGGAAATTTTTCCGTACAAAGGTGTTGATGCGGTTGAAGTAAGAAGGTATGCAGTAACTACCCAGGTGTAGTGGGAGAGGCCATTGAAATCCTCGACGATGCGCTTTAGCGCGGTTGAAACAATTGTCTGATCAAGGGCTGCGAGCAACATTCCGACCATAAGGCCAGAGAGAACAAACATGATCTCTTTGTGCGTTAATGGAGCAGAGGCATCTTTCTTAATTTCTTTAGACATGAAGACCTTTCATCAATTTACAAGTTAGCTACTGGAAAAATCTGGCCAAACTAGCCCAATTCCTCAAGGAATAAACTCCTTGAAACTTCAACCATAAGGTTACTACGGCTATTCCCGAGATCGGCGCAGATAAGTGTTTCCACCTATTAAAGTGGTCACATATCGAGATCTGATCCATTATTCTCAGGTTTATGAAGAGCATCATCGCCCAGGGCCTAGTTAAGACCTATCGCAATGGCGAAGTGCGCGCGCTAGATGGCTTAGATCTAGATGTTGAAGAAGGCACGGTTCTTGGTCTACTTGGTCCAAATGGTTCTGGCAAAACAACCACGGTTCGAGTTTTAGCAACACTTCTAACGCCAGATGAAGGTTCGGCAACAGTTGGTGGAGTCGATGTCGTAAAGCATCCAGATCAAGTTCGCAACATGATTGGACTCTCTGGACAGTACGCAGCACTAGATGAAACGTTAACTGGCTGGGATAACTTAACAATGTTCGGCCGGCTCTATCATCTAAGTGCAAGTGCAACAAAAGCTCGCGCAACCGAATTGCTTGAAAAATTTTCCTTAACCGAAGCAGCCCGCCGGCCCATCAAAACTTATTCGGGCGGTATGCGCAGGCGCCTTGATCTTGCCGCTTCTTTAATCATCAAACCAAAAGTACTTTTCTTGGATGAGCCAACAACTGGCCTTGATCCGCGTGGGCGCCAAGAAATGTGGCAAGTTATCGATGAGTTAGTTAAAGGTGGCGTAACACTTTTACTAACAACGCAATATTTAGAGGAAGCGGATCAGCTTGCCGATTCCATCGCGGTTATTGACGCTGGCAAAGTGATTGCGCGCGGCACATCAGATGAATTAAAGAATCAAGTCGGTGGCGAGCGGCTAGAAATTACTGTTGAAGCGGCAAATCTAGCTAAGGCTGTTGAGTTAGTTAAACAAGTAGCTGGGGTGGATCCAATTGTTGATACCGGTCTTCGTCGAATTTCAGCGCCAGTAAATAACGGCAGTAATTCTCTAGTCCAAGTTCTACGGCTTTTAGATGAGGCGAAAATTCACCCACTTGATATTGGCTTGAAGCGCCCATCACTCGATGATGTATTTATTTCGCTAACTGGACATGTTGCCGAAATTGAAACCGAAGTTGTTACGGGAAAGAAGAAGCGCAAATGAAACAAGCAATTGGGGATTTTCTAGTAATTACTAAACGGCAATTACTTCAAATGATCCGCATCCCAGAAGTTCTTATCTTCGCAACTATCCAGCCCGCGATGTTTGTGCTCTTATTCCGATATGTCTTTGGTGGCGCCATTAACTCTGGCGTTTCGGGCGGTTACGTCCAATTATTAATGCCCGGAATTTTCGTGCAAACCGTGGCATTTACCCTAGCCGCAACAGCAGTAGGGCTAACTGCTGATATGCAGAAGGGTTTGATTGACCGATTTAGATCACTCCCGATTGCGCGCTCTGCGGTTGTTATAGGACGTACCGTTGGTGACACGCTTCAAAATATTGTGACACTTGTTGTAATGGGCCTAGTTGGTTTCGCAGTCGGCTGGCGTCCAAGTAGCGGCCCATTAAAGATTTTCTTGGCTTTCCTATTTTTACTTGCCTTTGGCTATTCCATGTCTTGGATCGGAATTTTGATTGGCTTATCTGTGCGCGAAGAACGGGTTGCCCAAAGTCTAGTTTTCCTAACCGTGTTTCCCCTGACTTTCTTATCAAATGCTTTTGCCCCAACAACTGGTATGCCAAAAATACTTCAATATTTTGCGGAGTGGAATCCAGTTTCAACAATGGTTGCTGCCTGCCGCGAATTATTTGGAACTAAGAATATCTTTGGTGCTACGGCGACTTCTTGGCCGAGCCAGCACCCAGTAGCAATGTCGCTGATTTATATGGTGCTATTAGTTGTTGTGTTTGCGCCAATCAGTGTGCGCAAGTACGTAAAAGTGAGCGCTAAGTAAATTAGAAGAAGTTTTGCGCTTCTAGAATTGCAACGCTTATAGCCTTGCCATTAGGGGCGGTGTAAGTGACCGTTTCGCCTACTTTTGCACCAAGCACGGCGGAACCCAGCGGAGATTTTTCACTGTAGATATCTACATCACCACTATCAATTTCACGTGAGCCAAGCAGGAATTTCATTTCATCGCCAGCGATATCAACGGTGATCAACATGCCAAGTCCAACAACGCCTGATTCACCGGCAGGCGGGTTTCCGATTTGTGCATGTTCCAGAATATGTTTTAGTTGGCGAATTCGACCTTCAATTTTTCCCTGTTCATCGCGGGCGGCGTGGTAGCCACCGTTCTCCTTCAGATCTCCTTCGGCGCGGGCCGCTTCAATCTTTTTCACAACATCGGCACGAATAGGGCCTTCGAGCTCCTTTAGTTCAGCGCTAAGCCGATCAGCCGCTTCTTGGGTTAACCAAGTTTGCGTCTCATCTGGTCTCGTATTGTTCTTGCGCTCCATAAGGAAAGGAGTTTACTTACAAGGCCCCGCATCCATCAATTCCCGCATTAACAGCGAGCAATCTGGTGGGAATTTGGACAATTCGGGTTTGGGATGGGGCGCCGGCAGGGAATTGGTCCATCAATTCGCCAACTACATTTGCACCGTAATCATGGGCGATGAGTCGGCATTGATGCGCCTTGTCCAAAGTCTTAAATTTAATTGAGTACCTAACCTCGATACTCTTTGCATCAATTGCTTTAAATGAAATCAAATTAGTTCGGACTTCTGGCCGGGAGAAATGATTGGCGCTCCATGCCAGCCAAGTTCCACCAATTAGCGTGATCAGAACTGCTGAGACTAACCATGACGGGAACCGTCTTTTTGTTATGCCATAACGCTCCCGGAGCCTTGGGTCGGTAGAGCGAGATTCGGACACGCCTTCAGTCTACAATCAGCGCATGTCCGATGATGCCAGCGTAAATGTAGGTATCGCTGGCTCGATAACAGTGGCTGTTCTCTGTTTAGCCACCGTCTTCTTACTTCGCAGTTTCTACCGCCGGTACAAGCGCATGTCTGACCGTGACCCAAATCTAAAGCCTGTCATACCTGATGAAGATAACTAACAGCGTTTTTCCAAAGCTCGCTCAAGTTATTGCGGCTCTTTTAATCTCACTCATCTTTGTGGAGCTTGGTATCTGGCAACTCCACCGGGCCCAAGATGTACAAATTGCAAATAAGGTTCGGCCCGATCTGCCAGTAATTTCACTTACCGAAATATCTAGCGCGGGAATTAATTTACCGCCACATGCAGCAAATCGAATTGTTAAATTTCGGGGCCAATATGTAAAAACATATTCTGCGCCGAATCAAACCGTTCGCGGTGAGGGCATAAATAAAAAAATTTCGTTAGAGGTTCGTCTATTAAAACTAACGAGCGGTGGCGCGATTTTGGTGGTCCGTGGGGCCGAGGGGCTCAAACCGCAATCTATTGTTGATGAGGTTGTAATTACTGGGCGGCTCTATCCAAGACAGAGCGCGGATTCGGCAGTTCCAAATTCTGCGAGCACAAACCTGCTCGCTCGAATAGATCCTGCGCTAGTAGCCGGGCAAACAAAACTCACACTCTTTGATGGCTATGTCATAGCCCGCACGGAAAATACAATTTATGGCCAAGGAATAATTCAGGATCGCATTCCATCGCCACAATTAAAATCAAAGTCCATAGGTTATTACTGGCAACACATTACATATGTCTTTATCTGGTGGTTGCTTGCGGCCCTGGTTTTAATGGTGCCGTTCTATGATCGAATGAAAGAGCGGGGTGCGAAATCGGCAATTCTGCGAACTCCAGGAGTTAATGAGGATAAGGTAGGCATATGAGCAACACGCACAATTCAGCTAGTAGTGCTTATTTAAAGTCACTCCACTCCTCGATGATGCGCTTTCGAATTATGGCGATCTGGTGTGGGGTTATGTCGATGCTCCTCTGGTTTGTTAACGTGCCAACCCATTATTTGTTTCTAAAATCTACGCATCACTACTTCACTTGGATCGCCTTGGTTCACGGATTTACCTATCCGATCTATGTGTTGGCCGCTTTCTTCTATTGTTTAAAGGCTCGCAAATCACTTGCTAGTACCGTCTTGTTTATTCTCGCTGGAACGTTGCCGATCGCTTCTTTTGTCGCCGAACGACGCGCCCTTAAAGATTTTCAATCTCAACAATCTCAAAAAGATAGCTGAAACTAAATAAGTCCCAAATGGGTGTTTTAAAAGAAATTAAGCGACCAGTTAAGGCGCTGATAAAGGCTGCGATTTATCCAATCTATGAGGCTCGCATTTATTCCGAATTAGATTTTTCCCAGACCCCACATCACATCGGCGTGATCTTGGACGGCAACCGCCGCTGGTCAAAAGAAAATCCAGCGCTCGACGGTGATGTTTCAACTATTCGCGGCCATAAGGCTGGCGCCGACAAAATTATTGATCTTTTAGATTGGTGCGAAGAATCCCAAGTTAAAGTCTTAACAATTTGGCTGCTTTCAAATCAAAACTTAGCCAGGCCAGCAACTGAATTGGAACCGTTGCTGGAGATAATTGGCGAGACGGTATCCAATCTGGCCCGGCAAAAACGTTGGGAGATTAGGCCGCTGGGATCGATGGAGCTCTTGCCAGCCCAATTACAAGAGCGGCTGGCCCATGTAGCGAGTGAAACAAAAGGCATTCCAGGGACGGTTGTTAACGTTGCGATTGGTTACGGCGGGCGAAGTGAGATTGCAGATGCCGTGAAAGCTCTCATTGTTGCCGGCGGCGCCGAAGGAAAAAGCGCGACTGAGATAGCCGCAAATGTAAGTGTTGATGAGATTGGACGTTATCTATACACCGCCGGAATCCCAGATCCTGATCTGGTCATCCGAACATCCGGGGAGCAGCGCCTTGGTGGTTTTTTATTGTGGCAGAGCGCCCATTCCGAGTTCTATTTTTGTGAGGCTTATTGGCCAGACTTTCGTCGGATCGATTTCTTGCGGGCGATTCGGGCCTACTCAAATCGCCACCGTCGCTTTGGGGTATGAAGTCAGGTTAACAAGATTTAATATTTTGAATTAGCGTGTCGCATCGGCCTTTGCCTCTTTCGGATTTACCTTTTAACCACTACCAAAAAAACTACATAATTTTGCTGGCGCCTGATCTGATATGTAATGGCGCCAAAAAGGACAGGTCCAACTAACGAGAATGTGAGTAATTCTTGACCAATTCGTCGCGGAAAGAAAAAAAGCAACGAAAGACATATGTCCTAGATACCAGCGTATTGCTGGCCGATCCTGCGGCGTTGACCAGATTTGCCGAACACGAAGTGATCATTCCCATCACCGTCATCGGAGAGTTAGAGACCAAACGAGACCATCCTGAATTGGGCTACTTTGCACGTGCCGCTCTGCGCACCCTGGATGATCTGCGAATAAATAATGGTCGGTTAGATCAACCAATAGATTTAAATGATCTGGGCGGAACGCTAAAAGTTGAACTTAATCACTCAGATCCCTCTTCACTTCCGGCCGGTTTCCTGCGTGATGGCTCCAATGATTCAAGAATTTTGGCGATCGCCAGAAATCTAATGGCGGAGAGCCGTGAAGTAATCCTTGTAACGAAAGACTTGCCACTTCGCGTCAAAGCATCATCAGTGGGCGTTGATTCTGAGGAGTACCGCGCTGAACTTGCGCTAACCAGTGGTTGGACTGGAATGGCGGAGGCGAGCGCGCCCTCCTCTCTTATTGATGCCTTGTATGAATCAACCAAAGTTGCCAGCGATATTGCAAAAGATCATCCTTGCCACACGGGAATCGTGCTTCACTCTGAAAAAGGTAGCGCGTTAGCACGAGTTACCCCCGATAAGCACCTGCAATTAGTTCGTGGTGATCGTTCTGCTTTTGGGCTTCACGGTCGAAGCGCGGAACAACGCGTTGCCCTTGATCTGCTTTTGGATAACGAGATTGGAATCGTTTCACTCGGTGGGCGAGCTGGAACTGGAAAGAGTGCGCTCGCGTTGAGCGCGGGCCTGGAAGCGGTTCTAGAAAAGCGCCATCACAAAAAGGTAGTAATTTTCCGCCCGCTTTATGCAGTTGGTGGCCAAGAGCTCGGATACTTGCCAGGTAGCGAAGGCGAAAAAATGTCGCCTTGGGCCCAAGCCGTCTTTGACACTTTGGGTGCGCTAGTGAGCCAGCAAGTAATTGATGAGATTATTGACCGCGGCTTGATCGAAGTTCTGCCACTGACCCATATCCGTGGCCGCTCACTTCATGACTCTTATGTAATTGTTGACGAGGCGCAGTCGCTAGAACGCGGCGTACTACTAACCGTGCTCTCTCGGATTGGCCAAAACTCAAGAGTCATCCTGACCCACGACGTTGCCCAGCGAGATAACCTGCGAGTTGGGCGTCATGACGGTGTCGTTGCCGTGGTTGAGTCTTTAAAGGGGCACCCACTTTTCGCTCACATCACTTTGACCAGGTCCGAGCGCTCGCCAATCGCAGCCCTTGTTACTGAGATGCTCGAGGAGCCGGTCAACTTCACTCAGTAACGGGCGTTCTATTCGCGCCGGAGTTGTTTTGAGCGTGGCCTCGCCCTCGGCGACGGCGTGGCGGATTACGCGTGTCCCGCTTTGGTGTGGGATATGCCTCAATTTCAGTTTTATACATACGACCTGGGGTTTTAGATATCCACAATCCTGAGAATTAAAACTTTTTCGGCGCTTAGGCCTATATAGGTTTGCCCAAGTCCCCCATCCGTGTAACTCTGTAGCCCTTCCCCCTAACCCCTAGCCCTTTTTGGGCGGGTGGCTTATGGGGCAGAACAGGTCCAAAAGTGAACGGGAACGAAATTGAAAGTGAATGAAAGGAGGTAGTGGCCATGGTTTCGATCTGGCGTAATCCACGAGTTGTAATCGGCGCTG
>Ga0209084_1001227_pt1 | contig 22027 bp, 20 predicted proteins | sample C_130820_MF_Meta_FD_187309 | JGI IMG/M metagenome (GOLD analysis project Ga0209084, IMG submission 187309) | Freshwater microbial communities from Lake Croche, Canada to study carbon cycling - C_130820_MF_MetaG (SPAdes) (version 2) | ecosystem: Environmental > Aquatic > Freshwater > Lake...
CGTCGCCTGGGAAGTCGTATTTGTCCAGCAACTCGCGAACTTCCATTTCGACCAACTCCAGCAATTCAGCGTCGTCGACCATGTCGCACTTGTTCAGGAATACGATGATGTAAGGAACACCCACCTGGCGCGCCAGCAGGATATGTTCGCGGGTTTGGGGCATGGGGCCGTCGGCGGCAGAGCAGACCAAAATAGCGCCGTCCATTTGGGCCGCGCCCGTGATCATGTTTTTCACATAGTCGGCGTGTCCGGGGCAGTCCACGTGGGCGTAGTGGCGGTTAGCCGTTTCGTACTCGACGTGGGCAGTGTTGATCGTGATGCCGCGTGCTTTCTCTTCGGGCGCAGCGTCAATTTGGTCGTAGGCCTTGGCTTCACCGCCAAACTTAGCCGACAAAATTGTCGTGATCGCCGCTGTCAGCGTGGTTTTGCCATGGTCCACGTGGCCGATGGTGCCCACGTTAACGTGGGGCTTGGTACGCGCGAATTTTTCTTTTCCCATTTCAATTCTCCAAAAAGAGCAAGACCCGTGTGTGATTTAAGGTTTGCACGTTATTGCTGGTTCATCCCGCACGGGCACAGGATGGCATAACGTCGCAGACCGTTTGAAAACTTACTTGGCGCGCGCAGCCATGATGGCTTCAGACACATTGCGCGGCGCTTCGGTGTAGTGCTTAAATTCCATGGTGTAGGTAGCACGACCTTGCGACATAGAGCGCAAGGTGGTCGAGTAACCAAACATCTCAGACAGAGGAACCTCGGCCTTGATGGCCTTGCCACCACCGACCATGTCTTCCATGCCTTGCACCATGCCGCGGCGTGAGGACAAATCGCCCATCACGTTGCCGGCATAGTCTTCGGGCGTTTCGACTTCCACCGCCATCATGGGCTCCAGAATCACCGGGCTGGCTTTACGGCAGCCTTCTTTGAAGCCAAAGATGGCGGCCATCTTGAAGGCCAATTCATTCGAGTCCACATCGTGGTAGGAGCCGAAGTGCAAAGTCACTTTCACATCCACCACCGGGTAACCGGCCAGTACGCCTTGCGTTACCGCTTCGTGAATGCCTTTTTCCACTGCGGGAATGTATTCGCGCGGCACCACACCGCCTTTGATGGCGTCGACAAATACGATGCCTTTGCCGGGTTCATTAGGCTCAATCTTGAGGACCACGTGACCGTACTGGCCCTTACCGCCGGACTGACGCACAAACTTGCCTTCAGCCTCTTCAATTGTCTTACGAATGGTTTCGCGATAAGCCACCTGGGGCTTGCCGACATTGGCTTCCACGCCGAATTCGCGCTTCATGCGGTCGACAATAATTTCCAAGTGCAACTCGCCCATACCGGCGATCAATGTCTGGCCGGACTCTTCGTCGGTCTTTACGCGGAAAGACGGATCTTCTTGCGCCAGGCGCTGCAAAGCAATGCCCATTTTTTCTTGGTCGGCCTTGGTCTTGGGCTCCACGGCCTGGGTAATCACAGGCTCAGGGAAAATCATGCGCTCGAGCATGACGATGGCAGACGGGTCGCACAAGGTCTCGCCGGTAGTCACGTCTTTGAGGCCCACGCATGCGGCGATGTCGCCGGCGCGGATTTCGCTGACTTCTTCGCGGTTGTTAGCGTGCATTTGTACGATACGGCCGATACGCTCTTTCTTGCCGCGGATCGGGTTGTACACGCTGTCGCCTTTTTGCAGCACGCCGGAATACACGCGCACAAATGTCAACTGGCCCACAAACGGGTCGGTCATTAACTTGAATGCCAGAGCGGAGAATTTCTCGCCATCGTCGGCCTGGCGCACCACCGGGTTTTCGTCTTCGTCCATACCATTCACCGGCGGGATGTCCACGGGCGATGGCATAAATTCGATCACGGCGTCCAACATACGCTGCACGCCTTTGTTCTTGAAGGCTGAGCCGCAGTACATGGGCTGGATTTCGCTGGCAATCGTGCGCGCGCGAATACCGGCCTTAATTTCCAATTCGGTCAAGTCACCTTCTTCGAGGTACTTGTTCATCAGCTCTTCGGTGGCTTCAGCCGCAGCTTCCACCATTTTTTCACGCCACTCTTTGGCCAGTTCGAGCAAATCGGCAGGAATTTCACGGTAATCAAACAACATGCCTTGCGAGGCCTCGTCCCAGATGATCGCTTTCATCTTGAGCAAGTCCACCACGCCGACGAAATTTTCTTCCGCGCCAATCGGGATCACCATGGGCACCGGACTGGCCTTGAGGCGCAGTTTCATCTGATCCACGACCTTGTAGAAATTGGCACCGGTACGGTCCATTTTGTTCACAAAGGCCAGACGCGGCACTTTGTACTTATTGGCCTGACGCCACACCGTTTCAGACTGGGGCTGCACGCCGCCTACCGCACAGTAAACCATGCAGGCGCCGTCCAGCACGCGCATCGAACGCTCCACCTCGATGGTGAAGTCCACGTGTCCAGGCGTGTCGATGATGTTGATGCGGTGCTCGGGCAAGGACTTGTCCATGCCCTTCCAGAAACACGTGGTAGCAGCCGAGGTAATCGTGATACCGCGCTCCTGCTCTTGCTCCATCCAGTCCATGGTGGCCGCGCCATCGTGCACTTCACCGATTTTGTGGTTCACACCGGTGTAAAACAATACGCGCTCGGTCGTGGTAGTTTTGCCGGCGTCGATATGCGCTGAAATGCCGATGTTGCGGTAGCGCTCAATAGGGGTATGGCGAGCCATGGTGGATCCTTCTTTGATCTGGGTCTTCAATAATCGGTGCGCTTAAAGGCGCTGCTTGCGGCCGGTCGCTAAGGCTAAAGCACCGCTGCAACAGTGTGATGACACTGCGCCATGGCGGCGCGGGCACACAGGCCCGCCGGCACGCGCTGCTTAGAAACGGAAGTGCGAGAACGCCTTGTTGGCTTCGGCCATACGGTGCACTTCATCGCGCTTTTTCATGGCGCCGCCACGGCCTTCGGTGGCTTCGAGCAACTCATTGGCCAAGCGCAGCGCCATAGATTTTTCGCCACGCTTGCGCGCCGCTTCTTTAATCCAGCGCATCGACAAGGCCAGACGGCGCACGGGGCGCACTTCAACAGGAACTTGGTAGTTGGCGCCACCGACACGGCGGGATTTGACCTCGACCATGGGTTTGACGTTGTTGATAGCAACGGTAAAGGCTTCGAGCGGGTCTTTGCCGGGATGTTTCTTTTCAATCTGCTCTAATGCACCGTAAATAATGCGCTCGGCGACTGCTTTTTTGCCGCCTTCCATGATCACGTTCATGAACTTGGACAACTCGACATTGCCGAATTTTGGATCGGGCAGGATTTCACGTTTGGGGACTTCGCGACGACGTGGCATTTTTTCACCTCTTTGCTTCAGTTGGCATCCACTTGGGACACCGCGGGAGCCATAGGACTCCCACTTACTCGACCCACACAAACAATTTTGTGCTTCGGGTCACTACGCTGCACCACCGCGCCACGCGGGGAACAGCACCTAAAAACGACCGGGAAAACCCCGAATTACTTGGCTTTGGGGCGCTTGGCGCCGTATTTGGAGCGCGATTGCTTGCGGTCTTTCACGCCTTGCAAGTCCAGCGAACCGCGCACGATGTGGTAACGCACACCGGGCAAATCCTTGACACGACCGCCGCGCACCAACACTACGCTGTGCTCTTGCAGGTTGTGGCCTTCGCCGCCGATGTAGGAAATGACTTCAAAACCGTTGGTCAAGCGCACTTTGGCCACTTTACGCAGCGCAGAATTGGGCTTCTTGGGGGTGGTGGTGTACACGCGGGTGCACACGCCGCGGCGCTGCGGCGAGTTCTGCATCGCAGGGCTTTTGGACTTGATCGTTTCGACCTCACGCCCCTGACGCACTAGCTGGTTAATGGTTGGCACTTAAGCCTCCTAATGAAAATTCTCCCGCTGCGCAGGAGCTATACGATTCAAAAACTTCGAAAACACAGAGCCCTTCGGAAGTTTCCGAAAAGCCTTCTAATATACCAGAATTGAAAACCCTGCCCTTGAGGCCGGACGGCAGGGCTCAAAAGTTACTGGATCCACAGACGCATGGCATCCCAAGCGCGGCCAAACAGGCCCGCCGGGTCGACGGCCTCCAGGGCTACCAGCGGCGTCTCAGCCACTTGCACCCCACCCGATAGCACGCGCAATTTGGCCAAAACCTGCCCTTTGGCGATCGGGGCCACCAGCGGGTCGGAGCGGACCACCTCGGTGGTGATCTTGTCTGCCGTTCCTGCGGGAAGCGCCAGCATGACTCCGCCGGGCTGTCCCAGGCGCACCGTGGAGGCTGCGCCCTTCCAGACTTTGACGGTAACCACAGCCTGTCCGGCATCAAACAAGCGGACTGGCTCAAAGGCGCTAAAGCCCCAGTTCAGCAGCTTTTGCGACTCATTGGCGCGGGCGTTTTCATTGGTCGTACCCAGCACGATGGACAACAGGCGCCGGCTCGGGTTGCCGCCCTTGGCCCCCAAGCTGGCGTAATCGCGCCGCGCCGTGGCCACCATGCAATAGCCCGCCGCCTCGGTGTAGCCGGTTTTGAGGCCATCAACCGAGGGGTCGCGCTGCAGCAGCAAGTTGCGGTTGGTGTCATTGGCCGCTGGCGTGCCGGGATAGCGGTACTTTTTGATCGCGTAATAGCCGGTGTACTGGGGGAAATCGGCCATTAAGCGGGTGGCCAGCGTGGCCAGGTCGCGGGCGGTGGTGGTGTGGCCGGCCTCGGTCAGGCCTTCGGGGTTTTTGTAGCCGGTGGATTGCATGCCCAGCACCTGGGCTTGGGCATTCATCATTTGGACAAAGTGCGCCACGTCGCCGCCTACGCCTTCGGCTAGCGCCACAGTGGCGTCATTGCCTGACTGCACCACCATGCCTTTGATCAAATCCTCGACCGGCACTTGCATTTTCGGGTCGATAAACATGCGCGAACCGGGCATCTTCCAGGCCCGCTCGCTGACCGGAAATTTCTGCCCCAAGCTGATCTTTCCCGATTTAAGGGCGTCGAACACCAAATACGCAGTCATCAACTTGGTCAGCGAGGCGGGCTCCACCGGGCTGTCGGCGTCTTTGGCGGCCAATACTTGCTGGGCGGATACATCGAGCAGAAAATAAGCACGCGCGGCAATTTCGGGCGGCTGCGGCGCCTGCGCCTGAGCGGCCGAGGCCACCAGCAAAGCCAAAACGCATTGAAGTACAAGTTTCATCGGGAGAGTGCTTTCGGAGATCGTCGATTTATGCAGCCCACGGTCAGCCGCAAGCGCGCGGGTGAAGCGCCTGCGCCGCCTCAGGGCAAGGCCATATGGCGCGCCACCAAGGCGCGCAGCAGCAGCAATTGTCCGTGAAAAAAATGGCCTACCCCGGGCAGCACGGTCACCGGCAGGTTTTGCGGGCGGGCCCAGTCCAAGGCGTCGCCAAGCGGCACGGTGTCGTCTTGCTCGCCGTGCAGGACCAGGGTGTGGGCGTGCATTGGCACAGGGACTTGGGCCACCTCAAACCGGCCCGCCGCGGTGCCTACCAGCACCAAGCGTTCGATGGGCCGTACGCCATGCAATGCCTGCACCGCATGCGAGGTGACGAAGGCACCGAAGGAAAAACCCGCCAAAGTCAAAGGCCCGCTTGGCGCGCAATGGGCAATGACGGCCAACAAATCTTGCAGCTCGCCGCGCCCCTCGTCATAGACGCCCTGGCTGGCGCCGACGCCACGAAAGTTAAAGCGCACCGCCAGCCATCCAGCCTGCGCGCAGGCGCGCGCTATCGTTTGCACGACTTTGTTTTCCATGGTGCCGCCCATAAGGGGATGCGGATGCGCGATCACCGCCACGCCAAGGGGCTGCGGGTGGGTTGCCGAGTCGGGGACATCAAAAAGCAGCTCCAAAAATCCGGCCGGCCCTTGCAGCGATTCGCGCCTGGTTGGCAAATGCATGGGTGCTATCGGCCAACGGAGGCGGGCAAAAGCAAGCGCTGGACGACTTTTCCGCCGATGAGGTGACTGTCTACGATGTCATCGATATCAGCCTGGTCCACAAAGGTGTACCAGACGCCTTGCGGGTAGACCACCGCCACCGGGCCGCCGGCACAGCGGTCCAGGCAACCCGCTTTGTTGACGCGCACTTGGCCCGGGCCGGCCATGCCGGCGTCGCGGATGCGTTGTTTGCAATGGTCAAAGCCGGCCTGGGCGCCGTGTTGGGCACAGCACTCTTCGCCATTTTTGCGCTCATTGAGGCAGAAAAAAATCTGGTGCCGGTAGTAGGGCGCGTCGGCCTCTGGGGGGGATGCATTCATGGCGCAATTTTAGGTGCCCGCCACAGCCGGTGCAGCGCCACGGCCATGGCCGCATACGGCCAGCCCCAGCCAAGCCACTCGGCCAAGCCGTTAAAGCGCACGAATCGCCCCTGCTCCCAGGCTTGCAGCGTCTGCGAAAAATAGGGGCTCTCGGGCGCCTGGTTGAGCAAGCCCACATGCACCAAGAGCAGCAGCACCGCCAGCACCGCCGCACCGCGCCAAGGCAGGCGCACCAGCGCCAAGGCCAGCAAGCCGGCCGCCAGCAAACCGGTCAAGGTGACCGTGTCCATCCAGGCCCAGGTGTGCGTCGGCCCCCAGCTCAGGGCCGCAGATAAACCGCTGGCGACCACGCCCAGGGCCAACACCCAAAGCACCAACAGCACACGCCGGCGCGGCTGGTGCACCACCAAAAACCCCATCAGACAGGGCGCCAGCAAGCCCAGGACCACGCACACAAAAACCGCTGGCTGGCCCAGACTCCCCCATTCGGGCGCGCTAGTCGTTGGCAGATCGGAGACCGCCAGCCACTCGGTCCACAGGGCCAGCCCCGCTTCACGCACCCGCGCCCAGACGTGGCCCACGCCAAAAGGGATCGCCGAAGGAAAGAGCAAGGCCGCAGGCCAGCTCAGCAACAGCACAAACACCGCCCGCGCCTGCGGCGCAAACCACTGTTGCTGCAGCGCATCCCAACGCGCCAGGCCCCCGCGGCGCGCCAACAGCAAGGCAGCCCAGGCGCCCAGCCCCGCCCCGGCCGTGTTTAAAAGCCAGTCCTCGCGCGAGGCAATGCGCTGAGGCAAATAACTTTGCAAGGACTCCATCGACAAGGACAAAAGGCAGGCCAAGCCCAGCGCTACGCCCAAGGCCCAGCGGCGCTGACGCGCACGTAAACACAAAAGGGCCAAGAGCCCGCCCAATGGCATGTAACCCGCCAGATTGATCAGCACGTCAAAGCCGGTCCAGTAACGGGGCATCGAGGCCGCCAAGAAGGCCCAGGGCTCGATGCCCTGGTCGCGCCAGCCTGCAAACGGATAAAGGCTGGCGTAGACTACCAGCAGGCAATACATCCAAGCTAAAGGCCAGGCAGCAGATTTGTGCATGGCATCGCCGGGGTTAAAAGGGCTTGAGAACCACCAGTAGCACCGCTGCCACCAGGAAGAGCACCGGAATTTCATTGAACCAGCGGAACCAGACGTGGCTGCGCAAGGGCGTTTGCACGACCATCTGGCGCAAGATGCGGGCGCACAGGTGGTGGTAGCCCAGAGTCAGGATGACCACCAGCAGCTTAGCCTGCATCCAACCATTGCCCGGGCCCAGGCCGATGCCGTAGTACAGCCACATCACCAGCCCCAGCGCCAGGGCCGGCACGGCCAATATCGTCGTAAAACGCAAGAGTTTGTGGGCCATGAGCAGCAGGCGGGCGCGCTCGGCCTCGGAGCCGGGCTCCACCATCGCCAGATTGACAAATAGGCGCGGGAGATAAAACAGCCCGGCAAACCAGCTGGCAACGAAGACGATATGGAAGGCTTTGACCCAGAGCATGGCGCCAGTTTAGCCGCAGCAGGCGCGGGGCGCCGGGCAAAAAAAACCCCAGCACAGGGCCGGGGCATTAAGCCTATTTGCTGTCACACATCAAGGCCCCGCTCAGGGAGGAAAAGCGGGGGAAACCAAAGCTTCCGGATAAAAGTATATCAAGCGGCGCGAGGAATTTTCAATTTTCTCAAATTAAAAGAATTTTTTGTTGAAAGTGTTGTAATTGATACAAGGTTTTCCCCCTCGCCCTTCCCACCAATATCAGGCACAATTTTTCAGATGATCACTCCCGCACCTTTCCCCCTGGGCCGTCCGCGCCGTTTGCGCCGCGACAGCTTTACCCGTAATCTGGTTCGCGAACACACGCTCAGTGCGCATGACTTGATTTATCCGGTTTTTGTCGTCGAGGGCCACGGCCAGCGCGTGCCGGTCGCCTCGATGCCGGGTGTCGAGCGCCTGAGCCTGGACTTGTTGCTGCCCGTAGCCCAAGCCTGTGTAGAACTGGAAATCCCGGTGATGGCTTTGTTCCCGGTCATTGACGCCTCGCTTAAGACCTACGACGGCGCCGAGGCCCTCAATCCCGACGGCCTGGTGCCCCGCGTGGTGCGGGCGCTCAAGAAAGAGTTTCCGCAGTTGGGCATCATGACCGACGTGGCCCTGGACCCCTTCACCAGCCACGGCCAGGACGGTCTGCCCGACCTGCGCCCCGAGAATGAGGGCTACATCCTCAATGACGAGACTACCGCCATCTTGGTACAGCAAGCGCTCACGCAGGCGCGGGCCGGGGTGGACATCGTCGCGCCCAGCGACATGATGGACGGGCGCATCGGCGCCATCCGTCAGGCGCTGGAGGCCGAAAAACTGGTGCACACGCGCATCATGGCCTACAGCGCCAAGTACGCCAGCGCCTTTTACGGCCCTTTTCGCGACGCGGTGGGCTCGGCCGGCAATCTGGGCAAAGGCAATAAAAAGGTCTACCAAATGGACCCTGCCAACACCGACGAGGCCTTGCGCGAAGTGGCCATGGACATCGCCGAAGGCGCCGACATGGTGATGGTCAAACCCGGCATGCCCTACCTGGATGTGGTGCGCCGCGTCAAAGACGAGTTCAAGGTGCCGACCTTCGCCTACCAGGTTTCGGGCGAATACGCCATGCTCAAGGCCGCTGCGCAAAACGGCTGGCTCGAGCATGACGCCGTCATGCTCGAGAGCCTGCTGGCCTTTAAGCGCGCTGGCGCCGATGGCGTGCTGACCTACTTTGCGCTGGACGCAGCGCGCGCGCTGCGCCGGGGCTGAGCCCCTGTGAGCGCGCCTGTACTTTTGGTCACCGGCGGCTCGCGCGGCATCGGCGCGGCTACCGCCCTGGCTGGGGCAGAGGCGGGCTACGCGGTCGCCGTCAACTACCAATCCAATTCACTGGCCGCCGACGAGGTGGTGCGCCGCATCCGTGAGGCCGGCGGCCAAGCTATGGCGCTGCAGGCCGACGTCAGCCGTGAGGACGAGGTGCTGGCCCTGTTTGCCCGCATCGACGCCAAATGGGGCCCGCTGGCGGCGCTGGTCAACAACGCGGGTGTCGTGGATGTCAGCGCCCGCGTGGACGCCATGACGGTGGCGCGCCTCTCGCGCATGCTCAATACGCACGTGCTGGGCAGCTTTATCTGCGCCCGCGAGGCGGTGCTGCGCATGAGCACGCGCCATGGCGGCGCGGGCGGCGCCATCGTCAACGTCTCCAGCGCGGCAGCGCGCCTGGGCAGCCCCGGTCAGTACGTGGATTACGCAGCCTGCAAAGGCGCCATCGACACGTTCACGCTGGGCCTGGCCAAAGAGGTCGCCACCGAGGGCATCCGCGTCAACGCCGTGCGCCCGGGCATTATCGATACCGAGATCCATGCCAGCGGCGGCGAGCCCGACCGCGCGCAGCGTTTGGCGCCCCAAGTGCCGATGCAGCGCGCCGGCAGCGCGCTGGAGGTGGCGCAGTCCATCCTCTGGCTGCTGGGGCCGCAGTCGAGCTATTGCACCGGCGCGATACTGGATGTAGCCGGCGGGCGCTAGCGCGCACTTGTATGCTTGTGGCTGCAAGGCCCAGCCCCAGACCCCCTGTTTCACCGAAAGCGATGTATGGATACCAGCACCCTGACCAGCCATGACCTGCATGTGGAGCTACGCGGCCCTGTGCTGTGGCTCACCATCACCCGCGAAGCGCGGCGCAATGCCATGAGCCACGGCGTGCTCGCGGGGATGGCGGCGGCCATCAGCGCAGCGCAGACCGATCGCAGCGTGCGCGCCATCGTAGTCACCGGCGCGGGAGACAAAGCCTTTTGCGCGGGCGCAGATTTACAAAACACCCAGGCCTTTACCACCGACTATTCCGAGCCGCTAGGCCATTTGGCCCAGCTTTTGCGCGTGGCCAAAGCCAGCTATGTGCCGCTGATTGCCCGCGTCAACGGCGCCTGCATGGCGGGGGGCATGGGCCTTTTGTCCATGTGCGATATGGCGGTGGCCGCCGAAGGCGCCGTCTTTGGCCTGCCCGAGGTCAAGGTGGGCGTGTTCCCGGCGCAGGTGCTCAGCGTGTTGCAGCACCTGATTCCCCGGCGCACGCTGGTAGAAATGTGCATCACCGGCGAGCCCATCAGCAGCGCGCAGGCCCTGGCTTATGGCCTGGTCAATTACGTGGACGCCGATCTGGACGCCAAGCTGCAATGGCTGCTGGCGCGGCTGCTCGACAAATCGCCCGCTGCGGTGCGCCGCGGGCTCTACACCATGAAGAAAATGGAGACCATGGCCTTTGAAGAGTCCATGGCGTTTACCGAGAGCCAGATCGCCCTGTTCACGCTGACCGAGGACGCCCGCGAAGGCCAAGCCGCCTTCCAAGAAAAACGCCCGCCCCAGTGGAAAGGCCAATGAGCCCAGCCGCCATGAACGACACCACGTTTGACTACATCATCATCGGCGCGGGCACGGCCGGCTGCCTGCTGGCCAACCGCCTGAGCGCCGACGCCTCCAAGCGCGTGCTGTTGATTGAGGCGGGCCGGCGCGATGATTACCACTGGATCCATATCCCGGTGGGCTACCTGTACTGCATTAGCAACCCGCGCACCGACTGGATGTTCAAGACCGAGGCCGAGCCGGGCCTGAACGGGCGCAGCCTGATCTACCCGCGCGGCAAAACGCTGGGTGGCTGCAGCAGCATTAACGGCATGATTTATATGCGTGGCCAGGCGCGCGACTACGACGGCTGGGCCGCCAGCACGGGCGATATGCAATGGGGCTGGGCTCAAAGCCTGCCGTACTTTTTGCTGCACGAAGACCACCACAAAGGCGCCAATGCTTTGCACGGAGCGCGCGGCAGCGCGCCAACGCTGATGCAAGACAGCAACACGCCCTACCGCGCCATGCTGCGCCACAACAACGCAGGCGGCGAATGGCGCGTCGAAAAGCAGCGTCTGCGCTGGGACGTACTAGAGGCTTTTGCACAAGCCGCGGTGCAAGCGGGCATCCCGGCAAGCGAGGACTTCAACACCGGCGACAACGAGGGCGTGGGCTACTTCGAGGTCAACCAAAAAAGCGGCTGGCGCTGGAACACCGCCAAAGCCTTTTTGCGCCCGACCTGCTATGCCCGGCCCAACTTTGAGCTTTGGACGGGCGCGCACGCCAGCCAACTACTCCTGGAAAACCAGCCCGGCGGCGAGCAGCCCCTGCGCTGCACCGGCGTACGCGTCTGGAACGGGCAAGAAATGGTGAATGCCCATGCGCGGCGCGAAGTCATCCTCAGTGCCGGCGCGGTGGCGTCGCCCCAGTTGCTGCAACTCTCGGGCATCGGACCGGCCGCGCTGTTGCAATCTAAGGGCATCGCGGTGCGCCAGGACCTGCCCGGCGTGGGCCAGAATTTACAAGACCACTTGCAAATTCGCACCGTCTTTAAAGTCAAAAACACGCCCACGCTCAACACCCTGGCCAACTCACTATGGGGCAAAGCGCGCATCGGCCTGGAGTACCTGCTCACCCGCAGTGGCCCGATGAGCATGTCGCCCAGCCAGCTCGGCGCCTTTACCCGCAGCGATCCGGCGCAGCCTTACCCGAATATCCAATACCACGTGCAGCCACTGAGCCTAGACGCTTTCGGATCGCCGCTGCACACCTTCAATGCGATGACGGCCAGCGTCTGCAATCTGAACCCCACGAGCCGGGGCACGGTGCAAATCAAAACGCCTGATTTCCACGACGCCCCGGCCATTGCCCCCAATTACCTGAGCACCGCGCAAGATCGCAAAGTGGCCGCCGACTCGTTGCGGGTGACGCGGCGCATCCTGGCGCAAAGCGCGATGCAAAAGTTCGAGCCCGAAGAGTTCAAACCCGGCGTGCAATACCAAAGCGACGAAGAGCTGGCCACCTTGGCCGGCGACATTGCCAGCACGATTTTTCATCCCGTTGGCACCACCGCCATGGGCAGCGCCGACGACCCCCAGGCCGTGGTGGACACCCGGCTCAAGGTGCGCGGCGTCCAGGGGCTGCGCGTCGTCGACGCTGGCGTGATGCCGCGCATCACCAGCGGCAACACCAATTCGCCCACGCTCATGATTGCAGAAAAAGCCGCCCAATGGATTGTGGAAGACGCCCAGCACTGAAGGCAGCCATGCAAGGGTAATTCCGGATGCCGAAGCCCCCCCACTGCAATTACAGTGGCCTGCGCTTTACACAAGCGACGTCTTGGAAAGACGAAGGGCTTCACCCAGCCGAATCGATCCCGAGGAGAACATAAAAAGCGCTGGCCTGGCCAACGCCCCAACCCCGCATCGAGGGCAAAAAGCACCGCTTGAACCCGGTGCTTTTTTTTGCCCTGTCGTTTGAACCTACACTCGCCCGGCACTTTGCTCTCCCAACACCGCGCCGCACTTTATGGAACTCGCTATTGTCTGCACCGCCTCCTTGCTGGCAGGCTTTGTCGATGCCATCGTAGGCGGCGGCGGGCTGATTTTGGTGCCCAGCTTGTTTGCTGCCTTCCCGGGCGCGGCGCCGGCCACTTTGTTTGGCACCAACAAAGGCGCCTCCATCTGGGGCACCACACTGGCCAGCTGGCAGTACAGCCGGCGGGTGCACATGGTCTGGCGCGCCTTGCTGCCCGCTGGCGCTGCCGCCCTGGTGGCCTCGTTTGCCGGGGCCTGGCTGGTCACCGTGGTGTCCCCCGCTTTGCTGCGCAAAGTGCTGCCCGGATTACTGCTGTTGCTGCTGGCCTATACGCTCATCAAAAAAGACCTGGGCCAAAGCCATGCCCCGCGCTTTGCGGGCCGCAAAGAATTATTGGTTTTATGTGCCATCGGTGCCGTCATCGGCTTTTACGACGGATTTTTTGGGCCGGGTACCGGCAGCTTTTTCGTGTTTTTATTGGTTCGCGTGATCGGCTATGATTTTTTGCATGCCTCGGCGCACGCCAAGGTGCTCAATGCCGCCAGCAATCTGGCCGCGCTATGCCTGTTCACGCTCAAAGGCCATGTCTGGTGGCATTTGGTGCTCGCGATGGCGCTGTCCAATATGCTGGGCAGTTTGGGCGGCACGCACTTGGCGCTCAAGCACGGCACCAGCTTTGTACGGGTTGTGTTCTTGGTGGTGGTGGCCTGCCTCATCGGCAAGACCACTTGGGATGCGTTTGGCGTCTGACCCAGGCGAGCAGGGCTAGGGCCTGCTCGCGGCCCAAGCGGGCACAGCACTGGCCATGGTGGGCGGCGCAGGCGGCCAGCTCACTTCAGCGACCGAGCGGGGCTTGCCGATGGGCGCGGTGGCCTGGCCTTTGCGCACCGCGAGCAAGTCCTCATCGTTAGGGTATTGCTGCAAAAGCCAGTAATCAAACACCCGGCGTGCAATCGGTGCGGCCGAAGCCGATCCAAAACCCGCGTTCTCCACGATCACCGCCAATGCGATTTGCGGATCCTGCGCGGGCGCAAAAGCAATATAAAGCGCGTGGTCGCGCTGGCGCTCATCCATGCGGGCAGCGTTGTATTTTTCGTTCTTGCCCAGGCTAACCGCCTGCGCTGTGCCGGTTTTGCCGCCACTCAAATAAGCGGCGCCGGCAAACGCACGCGCCGAGGTGCCTTCCTGCGTAACGCCCACCATGGCCTGCATGATGATTTTGATGTTTTCGGGCGAAAGCTTCAGGTCCTCAGGTGCAGCGGTTTGCGTATCGGTGCGCGCCCGGGTGCTGGGGTCGACGGTGGCGAGCACCAAGCGCGGGGTGTATTTGACGCCTAAGTTCGCCACCGTGGCCGTGGCCTGGGCCAATTGCAGCATAGTAAAGCTGTTGTAGCCTTGGCCGATGCCCAGCGAGATGGTCTCGCCGGCATACCATTTTTGGTGCTCGGGCTTGCTGTAGTAGCGCCGCTTCCACTCTTGGCTGGGAAGAACACCGCGCACCTCGCCCTGCACGTCGATGCCGGTGATCTGCCCAAAGCCCAGCGGCTTCATAAAGTCGTGCATGGTGTCCACGCCCAACTCGTTGGCCAGAGAATAAAAGTAGGCGTTGCTGGACTCCACAATGGCTCGGCGCATGTCCATAATGCCGCCGCGCTCGTTTTCCGGGCTACCAAAGCGGTGGCCGCCAAACATATAAAACCCGGGGTCGTTGATCAGCGTGTCAGGCTTGCGCGTGCCGGTCTCCAGCGCGGCCAAGGCCATAAACGGTTTGTAGGTGGAGCCCGGCGGGTAGGTGCCGCGCAGTGCGCGATTGAGCAAAGGCCGGTCAGGCGATTCATTGAGCATTTGCCAGTTTTCCTGGTCGATGCCTTCGACAAACAAATTGGAGTCAAACGTGGGCTTGCTGACAAAGGCCAGCACGTCGCCGTTTTTCGGATTCAGGGCCACCAGCGCGCCGCGGCGCTCGCCAAACATTTGCTCCACCAAGTTTTGCAGCTTGATATCGATGGACAAAACCACCGTATCGCCCGGCGTAGCCTTGCTGCTGGAGAGCCGACGCATGGCGCGCCCACCGGCCGAGGTCTCGATATGCTCCACGCCGGTGGCGCCATGCAGTTGGCGCTCAAAGCTTTGCTCGACACCCAGTTTGCCAATGTACTCGGTGCCCCGGTAATTGGCCTGGTCGTCGTCGTCTTCAATTTTTTCTTTTTCGCTTTGGTTGATGCGCCCGATATAACCGATCACATGGCTGGCCAGTTCGCCATACGGATAGTTGCGAAACAAACGCGCCTTAATCTCCACGCCCGGAAAACGAAAACGCTGGGCGGCAAAACGGGCCACCTCGACATCGGTGAGCCGGTTGCGGATGGGCAGCGACTCAAAGGTCTTGGACTCTTCGAGCAGCTTCTTGAAGCGGCGCCGGTCGCGCGGTGTGATCTCCAGCACTTGCGACAGGCCCTCGATGGTTTCTTCCAGGCCATTGGTTTTGGAGGGGGTTATCTCCAGCGTATAGGCCGAATAATTGCTTGCCAGCACGACGCCATTGCGGTCCTGTATCAGACCCCGGTTGGGCACGATGGGCACGATGGCGGTGCGGTTGCTCTCCGCCTGGGCCAACAGGTCTTCATGGCGCCACAGCTGCAAGTACATCAGCCGGCACAGCAGCAAGAAAAAACACAGCAGAACGAGCGCCGTAAACACAAAAATACGGCGGCGAAACAGGTGCAGGTCTACGTCGATGTTGCGCAAGTCCATAAGGCGCAGCGCCGCTAGAGCGGGCGGTTTTCGTCCGGGTCGGGTGCACGGCGCTGGGGTGCCAGCAGCAGCCAGCTAATCAAGGGCCACAAAGCCGCCTCCAGCACTGGGGCGAGCAGCACCCACGCGCCCGGAAAGGTGCCGCCGATGATGGCGCTCAGCACCCATTCCACCGCATGCGCCAGCACAAACAAGGGCAAGACCTGCAGCGCCTGGTCAGGCAAGCTAAACCAGAGCAAACGGCGGTGCGCCATGATGGCCACGAAACTCAGTACCGTATAGGCCAGCGCATGTTGGCCCAACAAAGCGCCCTGGTGCACATCGAGCATCAGCCCCAGCACAAAGGCAGCCGCCATGCCGACCCGGCGCGTTTGGTGCACCGTCCAAAACACCAGCACGATCGACAGCAAATCGGGCGCCCAAGCGGCGCGGCCCCACACCAGCATATTGCCCAGCATGAGCGCCAGCAAGGCAAACAACAGGCTGAGCCACAAAAAGCCCGGATTGACAGGCATCAGCAAACGCTGGCCGGGGCGCATGATCATCGGCGGCCTCCGGTGCGTAGAGGTTTACGCTCGGGCTCCGGCTCGGGCCGGGCCACCGGGGCGAACTGCGGGCTGAGCACCAGCACATGGCTTGCGCCTGAGACCAAGGCCAGCGGCACACAGTCAATGCGCGCGAAAACCGCCTCGGTGCGCCGCTCGACTTTGTCGATACGCGCCACCGGCAGGCCCGCAGGATAGACGCCGTCCACGCCACTGGTGGTCAGCACATCGCCCACGGCGACATCGGCATTGGCCGCCATAAAGCGCAGCTCCATGGCATCGGCATGGTTGACGGTGTCGCCGTAGGCCACGCCGCGCGCGCCCGTGCGCACGTTGACCACGGGAATGGCATGGTCGCGGTCGGTGATCAAGGTGACCTCGCTGGACAGCGGGAACACCCGCGTCACCTGCCCGAGCACGCCGCGTTCGTCGAGCACCGGTGAGGCCAACTGAATGCCCTGGTTTTGGCCCTTGTCGAGCACCACTTTGCGCGTGTAGGGGTCGGCTGCGTCGTACAAAACCTGGGCGGCCAGCGCATCGGGGGCAGTGCGTGCGCGCAACTCAAGCAGGCTGCGCAAACGCTGGTTTTCGAGTGACAGCTGCCCGCTTTGCTGGGAACGCTGGCGCTCGCTGATCAGTTGCTCGCCCAAAACGCGCACGGCATTGTCATTGGCCATCCACGCGTTCGCCCGCGCGTTGAGGGTCTGCGACAGTTGCAATGGCTGCAATGCCAACCATTGCAGCGGATACATGGCCGTGGCGATGGTCGCGCGCAGCGGCTGCATCATTTGAAAACGCGCATCGGCCACCATCAGTAGCAGTGCCAGGGCGCTAAAGAGCGCCAGGCGCGACAGAGCCGAGGGGCCTTGCCGGAAAAACGGAGGGGGGTCTCTGCCCAGCGAAGCCAGTGCCATCGCTGCGTCCGGCGCTTATTCGTTGGTAAAGATCGAACCCAGGCGTTCCATCTGTTCAAGGGCGATGCCGCAACCGCGCACCACGCATGTCAGCGGGTCTTCGGCCACCAGCACCGGCAAACCAGTTTCCTCGGCCAGCAGACGATCCAGGTCGCGCAAGAGCGCGCCGCCACCGGTGAGCATCATGCCGCGGTCGGCAATATCGGCGCCCAACTCGGGCGGAGTTTGCTCCAGTGCGTTTTTGACAGCGGACACGATGTTGTTAAGCGGGTCGGTCAGCGCTTCCAAAATTTCGTTGGAAGAGATGGTGAAGCTACGCGGCACGCCTTCGGACAGGTTGCGCCCGCGCACTTCCATTTCCTTGACTTCCGATCCGGGAAAGGCCGAGCCGATTTGTTTTTTGATGGCCTCTGCCGTGGGTTCGCCGATCAGCATGCCGTAATTACGGCGGATGTAGTTGATGATGGCCTCGTCAAACTTGTCCCCGCCCACACGCACGCTGCCTTTGTAAACCATGCCGCCCAAGGAAATGACGCCCACTTCGGTAGTGCCGCCACCGATGTCCACCACCATGGAGCCGCAGGCTTCCGAGACGGGCAAGCCCGCGCCGATGGCCGCTGCCATGGGCTCTTCGATCAGGTACACATCGCTGGCACCCGCGCCCAGGGCCGATTCGCGAATAGCGCGGCGTTCCACCTGGGTGGAGCCGCAGGGCACGCAAATAATGATGCGCGGGCTGGGCCGAAACACGCTGCGCGGATGCACCATCTTGATGAACTGCTTGAGCATTTGCTCGGTGACGGTGAAGTCGGCGATCACGCCGTCTTTCATGGGGCGTATGGCTTCGATATTGCCGGGCACCTTGCCCAGCATGGCTTTGGCCTCTTTACCCACGGCCTGGATGGACTTCTTGCCCTGGGGGCCGCCTTCATGGCGGATGGCCACAACGGAGGGCTCATCGAGCACAATGCCTTTGTCGCGCACAAAAATCAGGGTGTTGGCCGTGCCCAGGTCAATGGCCAGGTCGGTCGAGAAATAACGGGTAAAAGCTCCAAGCATGGCGGATCCTCTGCGACATGCGGCGCACGCTGGGCGCTGCATCGTCTGTGTTTTGTCGGTAAATAGCGGGAATGTAGGCGTAAACGGCAGGGCAAAGCGCCGCGCGGTCTAAAGGCGGGATAATAACCCATCGCCCCTGAAATATGCCCTTTGGCCGCGCCACAGCCGCCCCTGAACCTTCTGTAAAGACTGCTATTTTTGCCATGTCCCTGACACTCCACGATATTGAACGCCTCGCCCAGCTCTCCCGGCTGCAGTTTGAGCCGCCCGCCGCCGAGCGCCTGCTTGGGCAGCTCAATGGTTTTTTTGAAATCGTCGAACAAATGCGCGCCGTGGACACTAGCGGCGTGGTGCCGATGGCGCATCCGGTCGATGCCATGCATGGACTGATCCATGCGATTGCCGATACCGACGAACTAGGCATGACGCTGCGTTTGCGCGAAGACGTGGTGAGCGAGCCCAACCAGCGCGAGGCTAACCAGCGAAGTGCTCCGGCGGTGGAGCGCGGTTTGTTTTTGGTGCCGAAAGTTATCGAGTAAGCCATGGCTGATTTACACAACATGACAGTTGCTGATTTGGCGGCGGGTCTTAAAAGGAAAGATTTCAGCGCGGTGGAAGTGGCTGATCATTTTTTAAAACGCGTCGAACAAGACAAACAGCGCGGCAGCAACTCCTTAAACGCATTTCTAGACATCAACCGCGAAGTCACGCTGGCGCAAGCCCAAGCCTCTGATGACAAAATCGCCGCAGGCACCGCAGGCCGCTTGGAAGGCGTGCCCATCGCGCACAAAGACATTTTTGTCACCCAAGATTTCGCAACGACTGCGGGCTCCAAGATATTGAAAGACTACCGCTCGCCGTTTGACGCCACAGTGGTCTCAAAGTTGCGCGAAGCCGGTATGGTGACTTTGGGCAAACTCAATTGCGATGAATTCGCCATGGGCTCGGCAAATGAAAACTCGGCTTATGGCGCGGTGACCAACCCCTGGAACTTCATTGCAGACACGAAAGGTCAAATCAAGAACTACGTCCCTGGCGGTTCGTCAGGCGGCAGTGCGGCGGCTGTGGCGGCAGGTTTGGCGCCTGCGGCCACCGGCACCGACACCGGCGGCTCAATTCGCCAGCCCTCCGCGTTTTGCGGCATCACAGGCATCAAGCCCACCTATGGGCGCGCCTCGCGCTACGGCATGGTAGCGTTTGCTTCCAGCTTGGACCAGGCCGGGCCGATGGCGCGCAGCGCTGAAGATTGCGCTTTGTTGCTGTCGGCCATGTGCGGGCCGGATTTGGACAGAGACTCTACTTCTTTGAATTTGGCTCAAAGTGAAGATGAGAAAAAATTCGGTTTCTCGCATTTGCTTCGGATAGATCATGGCGATAAGCCATTGGCAAAAGCGGGGAAAAATGGCGGACCTTTGAAAATTGGCCACCCGCGCGAGTGGCTAGGCGGCGGTGCGCAAGTTGAGTTTGATCGCAATGCTCCAGCGCGTCGCAGCGAAGGCACAAACCAAGAAATTCAAAAACGCATTGAAGAAGCACTCGCGCACTACAAATCCCTCGGAGCCGAATTGGTGAAAGTGAGCCTTCCGCAAGCCAACTTGAGCATCCCCGTCTACTACATCGTCTGCGCCGCCGAAGCCTCCAGCAACCTGAGTCGTTTTGACGGCGTGAAATTCGGTCACCGCGCCAAAGAATTTTCTGATCTGGCTGACATGTACCAGCGTACCCGCTCCGAAGGTTTTGGCGACGAGGTGAAGCGCCGCATCATGATTGGCAGCTACGTGTTGTCGCACGGCTATTACGACGCCTACTATTTGCAAGCGCAAAAAATTCGCCGCATGATTGCCAATGATTTCCAACAAGCCTTCAGCCAATGCGATGTAATTGCCGGACCGGTTGCACCGACCACCGCATGGCAGTTGGGCGACAAAGCCGACGACCCGGTGGCCAACTATTTGGCCGACATCTTCACGCTGCCAGCCTCGCTGGCGGGACTGCCTTGCATGAGTATTCCCGTGGGTTTTGGTGACATGGGCATGCCTGTGGGCATGCAACTCATTGGCAATTATTTGCAGGAAGCGCAACTGCTGAACGTGGCATATCGATTTCAGCAAGATACTGAATTTCATGATGCCAAACCGGAGGGCGTGTAAATGAGCGCCGACAAATTGGTCCACGGCTACGAAGTCGTCATCGGCTTTGAAACCCATGCCCAGCTTTCTACGAAAAGCAAAATTTTCAGCCGCGCGTCCATCGCGTTCGGTGCCGAGCCGAACACGCAAGCCTGCGCCGTGGACTTGGCTTTGCCGGGCACATTGCCGGTGATGAACAAGGGCGCGGTCGAACGCGCTATTGAACTCGGGCTGGCGCTGGGTTCACACATCGCCGAGCGCAGCGTGTTTGCCCGCAAAAATTATTTTTACCCCGACCTGCCTAAGGGCTACCAAATCAGCCAGTTTGAAATACCGGTGGTGCAAGGCGGCGCGGTGTCGTTCTTTTTGGGTGACGAGAAAAAAACCGTGAGACTGGTGCGTGCGCATTTGGAAGAGGATGCGGGTAAATCGCTGCACGAGGATTTCATCGGTCAATCAGGCATCGACCTGAACCGCGCCGGCACACCACTGTTGGAGATCGTTACCGAGCCGGATATGCGTTCAAGCGTTGAGGCCGTGGCCTATGCCAAAGAGTTGCACAAGATCGTGACATGGATTGGCATTTGCGATGGCAATATGCAAGAAGGCAGTTTCCGCTGCGACGCGAACGTGTCGGTACGCAAACCCGGCGCGCCGCTGGGCACACGGCGTGAAATCAAAAACCTGAACAGCTTCAAGTTCATGCAGCAGGCGATTGACTACGAGGTGCGCTGGCAGATTGAGCAGATCGAAGACGGCCACGCGATACAACAAGCCACGGTGTTGTTCAACCCGGACACTGGCGAGACCCGCGCCATGCGCACCAAAGAAGACGCCGCCGATTACCGCTACTTCCCTGACCCGGATTTACCGCCGCTGGTGATTTCGCGTGAATGGGTGGAGCGCGTGCGCAGCGAGATGGCCGAGTTGCCGCGTGTCATGGCCGAGCGCTTTGTCACGCAATACGGTTTACCCGAGTACGACGCAACCACGCTCACGCAAAGCAAAGCCATGGCGGCTTATTTTGAAGAGACGGCCAAGGCGTGTGGACAAGCGAAATTGGCGAGTAACTGGATCATGGGGGATGTGTCCAACTTTTCAAAAGCTTTTGTTGGGGGTAGCTTTGAAAATTTGCCAGTTCATTCATCGCAACTTGGCGCCATGATTACTCGTATTGTGGACAACACTATTAGCAATAATGCTGCTAAAGAGGTATTCGATGAGCTTTGGTCGCCTTCTATGCCGCCTTCTGGGTATGCTGTGACTGACGTCACTTTTGAGCTCATCGACGCCATCATTGAGAAAAAGAACCTGAGACAAATGAACGACACGGGCGCATTGGAAGCCATCATCGACGAGGTGCTGGCCGCCAACCCGAAAAACGTCGAAGAGTTCAAAGCCGGTAACGCCAAAGCCTTGAACGGTTTGGTTGGCCCGATCATGAAAGCTAGCAAGGGCAAAGCCAATCCAGCGCAGGTTAATGCCTTGCTGCTCAAGAAATTGAGCTGAGGTATCGTCGGTCACCGGCTGCCAAATAGACATCGGGGTTGGGCAGCCAGCTAACTTCCTGTTGGAGTTTTCGGCTATCGACTCCATTGGCTTGCAGAGGTTCACAAGCTGACCCAATCCTCCACTACCAAACCACCAACATGCGCAAACGCTTTGTCATTGCTTACCAGCGTAGCTTTTAGATGCAAGGCATGCGCTGCAATTTGTAAATCTAATGCCGCCAGCGGCTTACCTAATTTATAAAGCTCTGCGCGAAGCGCACCGTAGGTTTGCGCCACGGCGTCATCCCAAGGCATCACTTCCACGCGGCGCAAAAACTCGTTGACGGCTTCTCTTAAAGCCATGGCCTGCGGGCGCTTGGCCAGGCCAAAGGCCAACTCTCCCGCCGTGATGGCGGATATGCATA
>Ga0209084_1001230_pt1 | contig 22019 bp, 22 predicted proteins | sample C_130820_MF_Meta_FD_187309 | JGI IMG/M metagenome (GOLD analysis project Ga0209084, IMG submission 187309) | Freshwater microbial communities from Lake Croche, Canada to study carbon cycling - C_130820_MF_MetaG (SPAdes) (version 2) | ecosystem: Environmental > Aquatic > Freshwater > Lake...
ATTTTAATTAATTAAAATTAATTGAAATACTTTTAAATCCATTCCATCAAAAAATTGAAAGACTTTTTAAACCAACTCCCCTCTCGACATTAAACAAACAATCAAACTATTAGCAACAATCCTCTCAAACTTTAAATCTCATAACCTATTAGCACATAAAATGACTAACTATATCATCGCAATCCCTTCTTATGGAAGAGCAAAAGAGTTAAACGACAAAACTCTCAAAACCCTTCACGATCTTGGAATACCGCACCGTAACATCCACGTCTTTGTTGTCCAAAACCAGCAAATCGAATATATCCGAACCATCAACCCGTATTTATATGGCAGAATTGTCGTCGGCGTCAAAGGACTCGTCCAGCAACGCGAATTCATTGAGAATTATTATCCCGAAGGAACCCGAATCATCTCACTCGATGACGATATCGAATCTCTCGATCTATCACTTACCGAATTTCAAACCGCCGACGAGTTCTTCAACTACGCATTCGACAAGTGCGAATCAATGGGTTCATACATCTGGGGTGTCTATCCGGTCTTTAATCCCTTCTTCAGAAAACCGAGAAAACAAGTCCTCTTTGGATTGTCTTTCATCATCGGTGCATTCTACGGGTACATCAACAGACCTAAAGATGCTGACCTCAAGATTACTCTTGATGCCAACGGAAACAAAGAAGATGTCGAGAGGAGCATACGCTACTGGAAAAAAGATGGGGTGATGATTCGCTTCAACCATATTGGATTCAAAACCAAGTACTATGGAACAAGCGGAGGACTCGGTACTTTCAAAGAGAGAGTCGAACCTATGAAACAATCAGCAATCACAATCAACAAAACATTTCCCGATATCACCAGAATTAAAATCAGAAAAAATGGAATGTATGAAATAGTCTTTAGGGAAACCAGAAAATATAAACCTACTATAATGAACTGCAATTCCACTAACCCCCTCCCTATTGTAGAATCTGAAACCGCCGAAGTCTTTGAACCAGAACTCCTTGCACCTTTAGACCCCGCTGAAGGAACCACACTCCTCTCGCTACTTGCCAAGAAATGCATCCCGAGACAAACCAACGGCAGTGGAAGAAGCAAATCCTTTGGTGACCACAGAGCAACAACCCTCGGTATGATTAAGGGTAGAGTCTCCCGTAAGTATGACCTCTCATCATTCTCCAGACAAAACCCCGCCATCTACGAAGAAGCAATGAGAATCGGCAAATTAGTATGCCCATTCGAGTTCAACGCGATCCACCTCAACCACAATGTCGTCTGCACCAGACACATCGATGGCAAGAATGCAGGTGAGTCTGTAATCGTCGCGTTAGGTGACTACGAAGGAGGTGACCTATTTGTAGAAAACCGCGGACAATTCAACATTCGCTACCAACCTCTCCGCTTTCACGGTGGAAAACACTTCCACTGGAATAATGAAATCACTTCAGGTAATAAATACTCGCTTGTCTTCTTCACCTCATCAGATGTATGATTATATTGTTTTTTATGATCACACAAATGTCTCAATGTAACTTATAAATGAGACGCCGAAATAAAGTTGCACCTTCTCCCGCTGCTGCAACTCCTTCTACTAATTATACTGTAACTGACACTTATTATTCTACCAGGGGGGTTAGACCTTTAGTTGTTGTATTAGATCGCAGCGGACATTGGTATAATCGCCCTGACGCAATTAGAACTACTATGATTCCATTATCAACTTCATCCGGATCTATAAGTTCAAACGACTCATCGATGATGTTAAAAGATAGAAGTCTAAAGTCATTTAGGACAGTGGTTGATGATACTGAGTCGATTCAAGGTTCAGAACTTGCGAGTTTAATGGCAACATCCTTATCTGTTAAAGATACTAGACCTGCCGCGATTTTAAATAACATTTCAAATGCAAATGCTCAAAACCTAGTTCATAGGGGAGATGCTGCAATTATTGAGCATCACGGATCTAGACCTAATAGTGTATCTGATTTATCCGAAAGTGGAAGTGATAATGAACAAAGTGGTGCATTTTTGTAATATTGAGAGGATGCGTTGAGTTACAGTTTTTTATCGCAATCTATTATATAAGAGATGCAACCCGATTTAGCAGAACCTGAAATCCAAGATGAGAATATCCTCAAACCCCGTGTCCGTAAGTCTCCCGCCTTTACTCCCGAACAACGTGCCGCAATGTCCGAGAGGATGAAGAAAGTTAATGCTGACCGGATCGCCAAAGCGCGTGCCAAACCAGAGAATGCCAGTGCGGAGGAGGCACGCAAACAGGCAGAAGATTTGAAGGCGGCAAAACAAGCAGAATTGGAAGCAGAGATCGAAAGATTGAAACAGGAAGCGGCAGCAGCACCTAAACTTGCTAAAACACCGAGAGCAAGAAAACCAAGAGTACCAAAGGAAGAGAAGGAAGTGGCACAGTTGGATGATTTAGTGAAAAAGGTAAAGGCGCGCCAACCTACTCCATCTCCAGATGAAACCGACGTCGAATCAGAAGAAGACATCCCTCCACCACCTGCTCGACCTTCACGTGCAAGAAAACAACTCTCCACTCCACCCGCAAAAGTTGTTGCAAAATTTCTGTAGATAATAAATAGTATGGCAAACGCTTGGGTTGAACATATTAGACAATGGGCAAAAGATCATAACCTCTCATATATGTGTGCCGCTACCGAACCTGCTGCAAGAGAAGCATATTACGCTGGAAAACCGCTAACTAAAAAAAGAGTTGTTTTAAAAAAGAAAAAACTCATTGCACAGATGAACGAGATGCTTCCCAAGTATATTGTGTATAAAAACGAGAGAGCAGAATCTGGAATGATGGGTAGAGAGGATGTGAATATTTTAAACCCGCCAAGATCCGCCGAAAATATGATTCCTATAGCAAATGTTGAAATACCCGAACCGGTTAATGAAGGGAAACGGATTGTTGTTGGAAAAACAATAAGTGTTAAACGCCGCGCTCCTACTCCATTTGATTCATTCACAAAAGATGAACTCAGTAATGCCTTAAAATACGTCACAAATATTAGAATAATGGATCAGAACCCTGCTCGTTACAATGAAACTATGAATCTGATGAGAGGCAACAAGATTATGCAAGATAAACTCCAAAATGGTAAAATGATCATTCGAACCCTAAAAAATAAATTTCCAACAGATACACTTGAAGAAATTGGAAGCAAAATACTCCAATATTATAAAACACGGTTCAGTTCATAAACTTGCGTATTGAATCCTCTCCACATTTTCTTGACGGTTTGGAGTTTGAGGTTCTTCAATATCTACACGATTCTCTTGCTCTGTGTTACGATGAATCTTAATACAGCAGCATTCGACACTGTCACACGCTGACTTCAAAGCATACCGTACCGCTAAACCTAAAAATGCAAAACCACCTGTTACCAATAATATATAGAATGACTCACTCAATTCTGGCATTTTTTCAGTTTATTATATATACTGATAAAATGCTATTCGTCTGCCCATACAACCTCGTTCCATTCGTCGTTGAAAATCCGTTTGTAGCGGAGGTTCAGTATGAAAAAATTGTGAATTGTTGGCGTGTGCTTTATGAGTTCGTTGAACTTATCTTGTTTCATCTGGAACTGCTCTTGGAAAAACTTCTCATTCTGACTTTTATTAGAATTCCACAGAAAGACATTCGTCGCAAGTTCGCGTAACTTCTTCGGTGTCTGATAATAATTCTGACACAGAATCCAGAACTGACCGATCTTCAAATGCCGGATCTTGATTACCATCTTTTGTAACATTGTCTCAATCTTCCTCTCCTTCAAAATGTGACCGAAATCATCGATAATCACTATCGTATAGATTCCTTCCTCTGAATTCGAGAGGAGTTTGTCATACACTTCTTTTAGCACATCTTCGTTCAACTCGTGATATATATTTCCTTCTGGTGTCCATTTGCTAAATACATTGTCCGCTGGATTTATCGAGAGGAGACTGACTTCGGGTATTATCACTATCATATCAGAATGAGTCTTTTTCAGAAATCCCTTCAGCGATTTCAGAGTAGTGGATGTCTTTCCACTCCCCATACCTCCACATAACATTGTGAAATTAGGGCGACTAAAACAAGTCTTCACTGCCTCTCCATTCTCTTCCAGTTTATGGTCTATCGCACCATCGCACGTCATTCTGACTTTACCGAGTTTAGGTTTTTTGTGAGTTATTACCTCCATAATATATACGTGCAGATTATATCTGATTACACACGTGAGTCGGTAATGACACTGCTCGCGGGGCGAGAGGCATCTTGTGTTTTGTTGTATCGAATCCGATGCAATTCTCCAGTATGTCTCTCGATAATGTCAGCAACACACTAACTCCGAACCATCTATCAACCCGACAGACTGTGTAATCAAGCACGTAATAACCCATCTCATTCGCCTTCTGGATTCTGTGTGGAGTCACATTGTGTGCTTGCAACAAGAAACTGATATATCTCGGTCTCAACTCAAAACACTTATCCAATACCTTCTCGATAATTGAGTACGGTGGGTTACTGACAATGACATCCGGATTGCCTGCATAATCAAAGAAGTCCCTTCCTGCCTCGATCTCACACCACTCGTATTTGCTGTGCGGAAAATACTCACTAAATAGATTGAAATACGCTCCGCTTCCCCTGAACGGATCTAATACTGTACAATGACTCATATTCTCAAATATAGAGAGGTGTCTCCTGACAAGTGACTCCGGAGTGATATACACATCCGTCCTCTCATCTTTGTTCCGAATTGTGTTTGCATTCTTTACAAATTGACTCATTTACATACCTATAGAAATATCTCCTGCTTCTCTATAGACTCAAGGCGATGTGTCTTCAGCAGATAGTTCGCCTGTTCGAGTGGATTCTTTCCTGGTTCGTAGGGATTGACGAGCAGGCGGGTGTTCTCTTTCGGACTGTAAATGCTTACGGGGTCACCTTCCACCCTCAGACTCGATACATTCGACTTTACGGGAGTAGATTTTAGGAATGGACTATTGAACACCACTGCCTTATCCTGCGGTTGCGCAATCTGATTTACCAACGCTCCGCCTAAACTGTACCCTACATCTTTGAATACTGCCCCCTTATACTTTGATTTAGCATTATCGTAAATCTGTTTTGTCTCACGGTATCGATCCGTCGATGTAAGTTGTCCTCTCGCTAATTGGACGTCGGTATATATGTCTTTGAAATTCGACGGATCGGTTCCATTTTCCAAGAAGAGAACCTGATTCTTTTTCGGGTTATACGCCACCATTGTTTGCCGTCCATTACTCAACCGCGTATCCAGATTATATCCGTACCGCTTCAGTGCATTCCGTTGCTTCCTCTCATTTCTAATATTACCTATCTTTAGTGCTGTATAAAGTCGGAGAGGTACTTCGTCCATTATGCATTACCGCGAGATAAAATCGACTGTATATCTATACAATGCCCAGAAAGTCCAAGAAAACGGGAAACGTCACCGTCAATATCACCGTGAATGCCGAGAGAAAAAAGAAACCCCGCAAGAAGAGAGCACCACGTAAAAAGAGAGGTGCCAAGTACATCGATTACACAGGCCCCAGCACAATCTATGGAGAACGTCCGCTTCCAGCAAGAACAATCGAAGTTAATGTTCCCTACCAGTTACAATCCGGTTCCAGATTGGCGACTGGAGAAATCGCAGTACCGTTACTTCAAAATGCCCCTATGAGGGATATGATTATGAATGCCCCACGGAGACAAGATTACCCCGCCATTTTCGATGACAACCGTTCTCAAGCATCCTCTCGTACTTCTGCATCATATATGAAACCGAATTATCGAGAGGAGTTAAATACCGTCTCTTCTTCACAACAAGAAAACGCCTCCATCGCATCTTTTGAAGAACCGCATCTCAGAGACGCATTAGACGACATTGCAATAGAAGAAGCAGTAATCGAAGAACAATCCTCTCCATCATTACTTTCAAGAATCGGTAGTGGAATTAAAAGTGCCGCTGTATCGGGAGGATTGGAAGTCGGTGCAAACGCCTTAATCGGTGCCGCATCCGCTGCAGGTTCAACAGTCGGGATTAATCCTTTCGCTACTACTACCGTTTTACAAACAGCAAAAGAGGGTGCAAAGGGATTGTACCGAAATTATAAACTCAAGAAAGAAGTTCAATTTGCAGTTGATGAAGCGAACGCAGAAGATGAACTATTCAACGTACCACTCCGAAGTGACAAAACCACTGCCGCACAGTACGCTTCAACGTTTAAAATGGCACCAGAAGAATTACAACCAAGATTACGTGCTTTCCAACGCAAGAATAAGGGTAAGGGTTTTACTTTGGGGGATTTTAAGAATGCACTGACTGGTGAAGTACCGCCATAATAATACTGTTTTCTCAAGTAATATAAATGTTATTAGAGACGTATATATAAAAAATGAACCGATCTATAATTTGGCAAAAAGAACACCCCGAAAGAAACAGTGAAATTCAGAGAGCATCCTCTCAACGGTATTACTACAAAAACCGAGAGAAAGTCCTTGCCAAGAAACAACAGAAGTATGCAGAGGCAAGAGGTCAGATTGTTGTTAAGGTAGAAGACGTTCCTGTAACTGTGCCGACACCTACAGATCCCGAAGTCCAAGAACCAGAAGTACCGAAATGGGTTCATCCTCTCTTCAAATGATTCAAATAACTTTTATCAAACAACATAAACGTTATTACTAACTATATGTATAACCAGTGTATGCCATTTATTATAAAACTTTGGAAAATGAACTTTTTTAAAAACAACACAGAAGAAGGTGGGGCAATGAAATCCGCAATTGAGTCACTAAAACCGAATCAACTCGTAATCCATTCACAAACTCAAAAAAACGGAAGATTGTGGGGATGCACTGAACCGCTTCATCTCCTCTCGTTATTAGAAAAAAATCACGGTATTTATGAAGTCATTACCGCTTTTCCACATAAGGTTTATTTCGATATTGATGACACCGGAGAACCGGATCCGTCAAAACTGTCCAAAATAAAAGATATAATTTCGTCCATTTTCGTAGGTGCAGAATTCGCAGTAAGCGGTTCCGTTACACCAACCAAAACCTCCTATCACATCACACTCACTAACTATATTATTCGCAATGAAGATGAGAGGCAAACCATCAAACTCATTGTTAAAAAATGGCAACAAGACCTCGAGTGCTTTGATTGGAAAGTCTATACCAAAAACCGAAATATGAAGGCGATTAATCAGTCGAAAGATGACGGTAGAATTCAGGAAATCATTGAAAACCCCGACTTCAGAATGCATCTCATTACCTGCTTCTTTCCAGAATTTCCATTACCATTTCCAGAACCAGAAGAAGACGTAAAACTCGAAGTAGCAATTGAACGTTCCAAATCCACCTTCGATCTCTCGTTACTACCGAAAATGATTATCTCGCTTCCAGACAACTTCGATATAGAACAAGCAACGCCTCTCGAAATTCTTAAAATCTTTCCATTAAATAAAACATTCGACCATACCTACACTCATACCGTGGCAAGATTCTGCTTTGGCAATTCCATTTCATTCGACGACTTCCTCTCGTGGTTACAAAATAAACACCCTTCAATATCCGCCGTTAAAACACGCTGGCAATCTCATTGGCGAAATATATCCCGATTCCCTCCAGTAAAAATGTCAAAAGTTCGCACCATACTAAAATATTTTTACCCGACTATCCTCAAACCCAAACATATGCTCAGATTCCAAAACGCATTCATTCTACCGCAAGACCATATTGTTCATATCGATCGCATTTCACAAGATCAGTTCGCCTATCCACAAAAAGCACTCATTTTCAATATCGGTATGGGTGCTGGAAAAACAGCACAAACAAACACTTACCTTTCAGAAATTGTCAAGCGTGGCGAAACGTTCATCTGGGTTACACCTAATATCGCGCTCGCCAATAATACCCTTCAGAGAATCTCTGAAAATGGCGTTATATGTGCAGATTACCGAAAATTTAAAACGCACGAAAAACGGGGAGGAAAACTCGCCGAACAACCAAACCTTATGATATGTGCAAACTCGCTTCATTATCTTGCGAAACGACAATACGACACAATCATAATCGATGAACCCGAAACATTCTTTGATAAATGGTACGGTAGTTTTATGGATAAAGTCGCTGGCACAAAACGCCGTAACTGGGAAGTTCTTATCAACATTTTCAAAACTGCCAAACGCATCATTTTTCTCGACGCTTTCACTTCCAAAAAATCCATCGACTTTGTAAAAAACTTTGTCAAAGATGACTACGTCATTTTTGAAAGACCTACTACCGAAATTACCCGCACAATCGAATATATACCAGATAAACAGATTACGCTTGATATGCTCACTACTGACATCAATCGTGGATTAAAAACCTTCATCTTCTATCCATACAAAAAAGATTCACAATACAACCAAGGAATGAAAACCATATTCGATTCAATATCAGAACAAACGGGTAAAAAAGGCGTATTCTATAACGCCGATCAAGACGACGACATCAAAGCGGGACTATCTGATGTCAATGCCTCGTGGAAATCTATGGACTTTGTTATAACAAACAGTATGATTACCTGCGGTGTAAATTACGACCAAGGCGACTTTGATATATGTTACATTTTTGTCGCCCGGTTTAGTCAAGCACGTGACATTCTTCAAGTATCTGCACGCTCACGCGACTTCTCAACCAAGACTATCCGAATATGCTTTATGGAAAAAATGATTCCACCTGACGTATGGGAAAACGATACCGAGAAAATGAACTGCACGATTTACACTCAAACATACAACAACATTATGATTGAGAAGAAAGCACCTACCAGAGAATCCATACATCTCCTCTCGGCAAAAGCGGGATATAAGCAGGCAACGCTCAAGAAATCTTTATTACGAGAACTCGAATTAGAACACCTTAAACTAATAGAGAATGCGGAATGCTTTTCATCTTATGAAACAATACCGATTATAGATCAACTACAAGCAGAGCATATAGAAAATTGTATGTTCGCACAGTGTGCCACTATGGAACAGAAGTTTTCCATACAGAAATTCTATTTCAATTGCGGATTTTTACCGTCAGCGTCTGAAGAACGTATATCGGAAGCGTGGAATCAACAACTAGGACAATTCTTTGACGTCGTTAAAGAAATCCTATGGGAAAAAGAGCATTCCATATTTCACAAAATCGCTGTAGCAAACTCATACACGTCCATCTTTCCACCAGAATCATTATTTTCCAGAAAAACCCGTTCCAAGATTCAGATTCCACCAGACGTTATGGAGAGGATATTCAAGATGTTCGAATTCAGATACTTGAAACAAGACTCATCCAAAGCAATGATACTCGAGAAGGTAATAAATAAAACATTCTCAAAAAACATTATTTCCACCAATTGTTCGGATTCAAAGAATACCGAATATGAAATTGATGAGGATTGGAACCGCTGGGTAGAATTTCTTAAGGAGCACGCATTAGGGATAGACCGCCGAGCATCTTCCGGTGTTTGTACTGTCTTCTCTCAAGATTTTTAGGAGAATCAAAAAGGGTGGAAAATGACGGGAACAGCAAAATATTTATAAGATGTTGCTGTTTCCGTCATTTTCCACCTTTTTTCAGAGAGGGACGGACAGAGCGGGAAGATGCTCGACACTCAAAAATTCAAAGGAAAATCTATAGGCGTTTATCAGTTTCGTCTTTTCTATCCATACTTATTTTAACAAACGATTTAAACTGCGAATGTTGGTGGCGAGACTGCGAGAGTAACCCCACAGGAGGTAAGCGGAGAACAAGGCGGGGGATGGTACGAGGTTATCGATCAGGTATTTCTCCCTGGGATTTCCCATATGGCGCGACCAGTATGCGTCCTTGACATATTCCGGAGCACCGTCGATGTAGGTGAAGGCGCCTTTTGATCCGAATTGATACTTCTTTGTTTTGCCGTCTGAGAATTCAACTGTCGCTTGGTATCTTTTACCGAATTGAAGAGAGGGTGAGACGTTAATGATCTGTGCCATCTATAATCTCAGATTAGATTATAAAATGTCACTCATAAACGGACTGGGAAATACTGACTTTCCATATTTAGGTGGCGACCCGAATTTTCCAGATTTTGATGTCAATGATTTAACCATCAACGGGAACCTCTCGATAGTACCGATTGGAATTGATAATACTCAACTGGCGACGTTATCCGGAATTAGCAGTAACATACAGGTGCAACTAAATAACATAACAGGACAAATCGCGGGTGGTGGGGCGGAGGCGTATTTCGGGTTTTTTTACGACATCACTCAAAATATAACGTCATCAGGGCAACTGCCTCTCGCATCTCAACAGGCAACTCCGTCAGGAATGAGTCTTGGATCTAATTCAATCACAATAACGAATGCGGGGACGTATTTATTCGCATCGACTGTTTTATTGGGACAGACGGTAATAAATCAGACAGCACAGACGTATTTCAGGGTTGAACCGAGTGGTGGAAGTATTGCAGATATACCGAATTCTATGTCGGAGATAAAACTGCCAGGTTCAACCACGATTGTGTCTCCTATCGTAAATACTATAATTTACACTGCGACGGCGGGGGATAAAGTGAGTTTATGGTGGAATAATCTTGGAACCGCAAAAGTTGTCAATGCGACGACACCGCCGCAAACACCTTTAGCGCCTAGTATTAAATTCGAAATCGTGGGTTTAGCGAGACAGGGGACACAAGGCATACAGGGGATTCAGGGAGATACTGGAATGACTGGGCCTCAGGGAATTCAGGGAACGGCGGGTGCTAATGGGGCGGCAGGAGCGACTGGGCCTCAGGGACTTCTAGGTAATACTGGGCCTACGGGTGCAACAGGTGCGACGGGTGTAACTGGGCCTAAAGGGGATACAGGATATACGGGGCCTCAGGGGTATCAAGGTGTAACGGGGCCTCAAGGAGAAACGGGATACACCGGTTATACTGGATACACTGGTGTAACCGGTTATACAGGTTATACGGGTTATACAGGTTATACAGGTTACACTGGGCCTAAAGGCGACAAAGGCGACACTGGTTACACTGGATACACTGGTGCGGCGGGTGATTCAACTATTGCAACGGCAGCAGCATTGGCGGCAGCAGCGTCAGCGGCAGCAGCAGTGGGTTCTGCAGCAACGGCAGCAACGTCGGCGACAACAGCAGCAGGGGCAGCGGGAGATGCAGCAACATCAGCAGCAGCGGCGGCGGCAAAAACTCTAAATATCATTGCACCTGTAGTTGCGAATATCACAAATTTTGCTGGAACTATAAATACTGGTCTTGGGTCAGTTCAATCTGGTAGTGTAAATACTGATAATCTTACAGTTAATGCTAGTATAAGTGGAGCGGCGACGTCTATAAATATAACATCGGCGGCACAATCTAATTCATTGACGGCGGTAAATAATACCATAACATCGAGTGGTACATCGTCTTTGAAAGCACCAATTGTTACACTTGGGTCTGTTGCAGGAGGAGGAGTGATAAATGTTGGTGGATTGGCGGATTCTGTATTAGTTAGTGGTATACCATTTGCATTTTACTTCCAGCAATATGCACTATAAAACCTACTGACCAACAGCGGAATGTTAAATCAAATCTCTCGATATTATAAATGTCATTCACTTTACCATGGACTATTAATGCATTTGTAAGCACTGCAATAAATGCAGCAAATTCAATAACAACTGCAGTATTTCAACCAGTGAGTTTATTAGTAAATGGAAATACCGAATTAAAATCTGACACTATAATTAACCATTTAGGTGTAAAAAAGATACCTGATCCTGCATATTCTCTAGATGTATCTGGAAATGCGAATATTACGGGAAATATATTAAGCAACGGAACACAATTGGTCTATAGAGATTCTAATAATAATACTGGAATTGGATTAACGTCTTTAGGAACTGCAACTGTAACTGGAATTTCAAATACGGGTGTCGGAACTAATACATTTAAGGCATTAACAAGCGGTAGTTCAAATACCACAATAGGAAACAATGGTCTCTCAAAAGTAACTACTGGTTCTTTCAATGTTGCTATTGGATCGTTATCTCTTTTGAATGATGTGTCTGGTAGTAATAATACTGCAATTGGGTATTATGCTCTTAACAACTGTACAGCAGATAATAATCTCGCAATGGGCAGTTTTGCTCAAAGATATCTGACAACTGGAACTGACAACACTTCGATAGGTACCTCTACTTTGGTGAATAGTTCATTTAATGGGAGTAGGAATACCGCTATTGGAAAGGGCATATTTGGAGCACTTACAACTGGAACTGACAATACAGGCGTTGGATATTCAATTGCGCCATCTCTTTTAACAACGGGTTCAAGCAATACAATGATAGGTGCGAATTCAACTATTTCGGGAAATTATAGTAATTCGAGTTGTTTAGGTGCTGGAAGTGCAATAACGGCGTCAAATCAAATAGTTCTAGGAACCTCAAGTGAAACTACTAAAATTGCTGGTAGTTTGAATGTAATCGGAGGAATTGATGCGAGTTCTAGTCAAACAATAAATTTCGGAACCAATGCCCCGACAATGAGCGGAGCGAGCATAGGAACCGGAACAATACCGACGACTGCGATAACTGGTTATGGAAGTGGGTTTGCTACTCAAACTGGTGCAAATTCATTCAGTGCTCTCAATACATTCACGGGAGGGATCACCGCGAGTGGAACACAGACAATAAATTTCGGTAGCAATGCACCTGCAATGAGCGGAGCGAGTATAAGTGCAACATCAATACCGAATACTGCACTGCAATCAACTGTAACAATAAATGATACGGCATCAACATTTTCAGCACTGAAGACATTCACGGGAGGTATCGCTGCGAGTGGAACACAGACAATAAATTTCGGTACAAATGCCGTGGCGATGAGCGGAGCGAGTATAAGTGCAACATCAATACCGAATACTGCACTGCAATCAACTGTAACAATAAATAATACGGCATCCACATTTTCAGCACTGAAGACATTTACAGGCGGAATTGATGCGAGTGCGGCACAGACAATTAATTTCGGTAGCAATGCACCTGCAATGAGCGGAGCGAGTATTGTTTCTGGAACAATAGGTCAGACGCAAGTTTCGAATGGATATGTGGCATTAAGCGGGGCACAGACGTCAATAGCGGGTGCGAAGACATTTACGACTCTACCATTATCAACTGATACAACTGCCCCTACTTCTAATAATCTAATTCGCAAAGCGTATGCGGACGTTACATATCCAGTAATTCTCAATTCAATCAATAGTTTATACGGCGGAAGTGGTGCTTTTAATAGTGGAACATCAACCGCAAATTATTGTATCGCTTTGGGAACATCAGCGTTGGCAGTTACAACAGGAGGATTTAATCAAGCATATGGGACAAATGCATTATTACGATGCACAACAGGGGCATTCAATATGGCGTTTGGGGTAAATAGTCTTTCAAATGTGACAACAGGTCAATCGAATATGGCAATCGGTACGAATAGTCTTCCAGCAGGTAATTGTTCAGAATCGGTTGGAATTGGACAGTCAGCATTACAGAATAGTACAGCAGCACCAGGACGAAATACTGGAATTGGTGCATACGTTCTGCAGAACACCACTAGTTCATCGTTATGTACCGCAATCGGATACAACGCTGGAGTAGGTGGAATTCTCACTGGAAATAACAATACTTTTATAGGGGCATCAACATCAATGGCGGGAGATTATTCAAACTCGACTGTTATAGGTTATAATGCTCAGGCGAGTACTAGTAACCAAATAACACTGGGGACGTCAAGCGAAACGACTAGAATATTAGGAGCATTAACTGTTGCGGGTTCTGCGACTTTCTCAACGGCACCGACGATGAGCGGAGCGAGTATAAGTGCAACATCAATACCGAATACTGCACTGCAATCAACTGTAACAATAAATGATACGGCATCCACATTTTCAGCACTGAAGACATTCACGGGAGGGATCGCAGCGAGTGGAACGCAGACGATTACTTTCGGAGCAAACAATCCAACAATGGGGGGTTCAAACATAACTGGAATACCAACAAGTGGAATAACTAATTATGGTACATTCACTGGAGGAATAACAGCGAGTGGAACACAGACAATTACTTTCGGAACAAACAATCCAACAATGGGGGGTTCAAACATAACTGGAATACCAACAAGTGGAATAACTAATTATGGTACATTCACAGGTGGGATCACAGCGAGTGGAACACAGACAATTACTTTTGGAACCAATGCCCCGACAATGAGCGGAGCGAATATAACGGCAATACCAACAAGTGGAATAACTAATTATGGTACATTCACTGGAGGAATAACAGCGAGTGGAACACAGACGATTACTTTCGGAGCAAACAATCCAACAATGGGAGGTGCAAACATAACCGGAATACCAACAAGTGGAATAACTAATTATGGTACATTCACTGGAGGAATAACAGCGAGTGGAACACAGACAATTACTTTCGGAGCAAACAATCCAACAATGGGAGGTGCAAACATAACTGGAATACCAACAAGTGGAATAACTAATTATGGTACATTCACAGGTGGGATCACAGCGAGTGGAACACAGACAATTACTTTTGGAACCAATGCCCCGACAATGAGCGGAGCGAATATAACGGCAATACCAACAAGTGGAATAACTAATTATGGTACATTCACTGGAGGAATAACAGCGAGTGGAACACAGACGATTACTTTTGGAACCAATGCACCGACAATGAGCGGAGCGAATATCAGTGCAACATCAATACCGAATACTGCACTGCAATCAAACGTAACATTAAATGACACGACATCGACAATTTCCGCACTAAAGACATTTACCTCTCAACCTATTGTCCAGAGTCAATATGTGCATAGTTGTTCTACTCCATTGACATTGACTACAACGTGGGATTTATCTGGTTCAAGTCCGTGGTACGAGTTTTATCCTCTCAACTTTTATGCGGGAGCGGGTAATGTCAATCTACCGACTCCAGCATCAACGACTACTGGTATGAGAATTACGTTCAGGAGACTTGGAACAAGCGGAATATCGACAATCACGAGTAATTTAGGAATATACCCGAATAACAGTTCAACAACGACAACCGTTCTTTTTGGAATAAACACATGGACAGTAACTATTTATTGTGCAAATCTGACGGCATCGACTTATGCGTGGTTTTTCGTATAAATGTCGAGAGGATGTATATAGTATGTCGCAACCAATAAATCCACCGGTTGAATTTAAAACCTCTCAAACATATCAATCATACAATGTAATTCAGACGATGATAGCACTGACAACAAGTGCTCTGTTTATGATTAATATATTCGATGCTAGTGGAAATTTAGCGACGACAACCTCTCTACTTATGGATGGCGATGCATACAAGGCGTGGGGTGGAGACGATCAATATGCATATGAATGGATAAACTCGCAACTGCAGAATCTAAAATAAATGTCGAGAGGATGTATATACGATGTGCCCTAATCCAGTAGTTCAAGTGACTTTAGTAAGTAATTCTTCAAAACCATACGTAGTGGCAAATACTTTATACGGTTCAACTGTTTATGCAGTCGATTGGGATGCTGTTTTCAACGGATTAAACAAGAAATACCGAAAGGCGTATGTTCGGGTTCATTTATCGGGAACCACAAATATAGCGAAAGATACAATCTCGAATGCTACTGGTTATATCAGTTTAGTAGGATTCGGGTCTCCATTCGGGTATTCATTCGATATAGCGGGTCTAATAATAAGCGACTTACAATATGCAACTGCGAGTCAAATCAGTTCTGCACAGACAGGTTATTATTTAAACAGTGATACGAGAGGAAACATTGTGGCACCTGTTATTTACACACCGCAAGGAGTGATGCCAAATTTCACAGTGCAGATGACACAGGAGACTGGAGCAATAATGGATAATGCGAACCTCTCAGCATATGCGATTACAATTATGTTTGAACTGTTTGATGAGATTACACCACAACAACCCGATATGACAAAGAAGGGAAGCATTTTACCAATGGCACCAATGACGGGTTAGAATCTTCTATAGAATATCTTTCATCTATTATATAGAACAATGTCTGCCATCTACAATACCAAAACTTTGAGAATCAAGAATCATTTAGATCGAATTTTCGGTAATAGTCCTCAGGCGGAGGAATTGAAGGCGATCTCATTGAAAGCACAGACTGACGGTTTCACCGAAGAAGAAGCGAAAGAATACTGGGACAATAAGGAAAAGGAGATTGCGGAATTGAAGGAGAGGATGCCCGATGTTGATTTAGCATTACCGGTGGAGAGTAAAGTTTTCTACACAGAAACGTCTAACCTTATAGTAAATGGAACCATTGACGTATCTGGACAAGGAAAAGATGGTGGATGTGAAGGTTCTCCAATTAAGCACGAAGTCGTCGTCAGGAACCATTCTGAACGGTAATAAGAAGTCTCTCGTAACTTACAATATTCGGGACTACATCGATTTTGAAGGTGACAACACAATCGATTATGTGCAGGTGTCATTACCGTATGCTTGCATACCGAATTCATCTTACAATGTGTCGGAGAAGAATAATATGCTCTCGATGTCTTTTGATGGAAACTTGTACAACTACACATTTCCAGTCGGGAATTACACAGTGAGTACGTTTATAGCAATGTGGGCGACGATCGTACCGACTAATTTTGCGCTTACATACAGCGGACTCACGTCAAAATTCACAATAACAACGACATCATATTCATTTACAGTTAATGCGGAATCGACAATCGACTACACACTGGGATTTAGCGGTACAACTAGTTCTACGCTAACATCTGCATATACTCTGGTGATGCCAAGGTGCTACAATTTCTTACCCGAGCCGGTTTTCAACATTTGCTGTCCCGAGATCTCGAATGGTCAGGCATTGTCGAATGGAGGGCGGTTTCAGTTTAGCAATATATTGGCGACTGTACCGAATTCCGGAAAGAATAACGTCCAGACAGTTTATCAAAGTAGTGGAGAGGAGTTCATACTTAAGACATCATCGTACAATCAACTTACGATCCAGATATTGAGTGATGAAGGCGCGTATATTGATTTCAATGGAGTGGCGTGTTTCTTTGCATTGCAGTTTAAGATCCATCGGAAGGTTTTAGGAATACACGGTTCGTTTTTGGATTTTGCTGGTAGGTCTGCTTCTCTCCGATTATTGCAAGAAGTAGCAGAGGAGGAATAATTTCTTTCTCTCGGGTAATTATACAATGTCAAGCGTCGTTCTCGCATTACCGAAAAAACTTCAGTCTCAACCTGAAGGTGCTCTATCACCCGAATGCACATCTCAGTTGAGTCGTGTTTATCCTAACAACGTTTCAAGCGTTGCAGGTTCTGCCAACTCAATCGGTACTGCTATTACCACTGGAAACACCGCTGGTGCTTTTCCAGTGCAGGAGGTTCGCTTCAGTGTGCCCGCTGGAATGGGAAAGCACGTATTCATCGACACTACCAAGTCTCGTCTCAACTTCCGTGTAAAATACACAACCACCGTGAGTGTAACAAACGCGACTTGGGCGGGTTATTTAGTCTCATCCGCTTACAGTTGGTGGGACAGAATCCAGACAATCAACAATAACGGACAGGCGATAGATGATGTTGTCAATCTCGGTCAGATTATGAATCAACGTACTATCTATGATTTCAACTCATCTGACAGAGACTCTCAATGGCAATACGGGTTTTTGTCCGAGTCTCCAGCGGCTCAATCAGAGAATAACTTGCAAGGTCACTCCCTTGAGTTACTAACAAAGAGTGCTGCATTACTCACTGCCACCACACAATCATTTGATTATTCCATTCCTCTTCCATCATCTCTACTCGGTATTGGTGCCCGTAATTTCTGCCCTATTGGAGCATTGACGTCTCTCGGTATTTCTCTCTGGACTCCAAGCACCGTGCCAGTTGTTTATTCCTGCGATACCGCTACAACAACTGGAACTCTGCAATGCACAATCGACAACATCTCCATCGATTTCCAATACATCTATTTGGATGCTAAGTCCGCCTCTCTACTGAACCTTGGAAAAGAGTATTACATCCACAGTATCACTCACCGTCTATCTACTGGATACATCGCCAGTGCCGCAGGACAAGTCAGCACCCTAATTGGTCTTCGCGGACGTTCTGTTCGGGCACTGTTCGCCAAGTTTAGCGAATCGGTACAATCTTTGGCAGCAAGTCCAGCGGGTGTGTATGACTCCAAGTTATTGGAATGCACTCAACTCAATTTCTTTTTAGGCGGTAAGGACAGATTTCCTAATGTAACACACAACAGTCTTTATGCACCATCAACCGTATATGAGCACACTCAACAGGCAATGGAGGCGTTTTCACCCGATAAAACCAAGTTCGGAGGCACATACAACACTTACTGCCGTGCATTTGCTGGTGTCAATGGAACCACTGGTGAGTCACGCTGGATTGCACAGGCAGGAAGCACATCTTCACTCAAGGCACTCGGTACTTTCAATTTAGGCGAAGATTTACGTGTCGCCAGTTCATCAGTCATACTCGATGGGTACGATATGTCACAATCTGCCTCACACTTTTTGGAGATGAACATCGTAACGGCACCTACTAACAACATCAACATCAGTTTCATTTCTGCCCAGGATATTATTTATGTGGTGGATTTGATGACCGGTAACATCGAAGCACGTGTTTAAATCTTTCGGTATGATATAAAAATGCCATATCGAATAGTCCCTAAAGGTCATTCCGGGTTTTTCGTTGAAGATCCGAAGACCGGTCATAAGTTTAGCAAAAAACCTCTCACACTAAAAAAAGCAGAAGCACAGCGAACTGCCATAATAATAAGCGAGCATCCTAATCTTAAGAATCGGTCAAAGTATTACCTTTAATGTTTGATGTATTCAAGTGATTGTTTCAATCCGTGTCCCATAGCGCGGGCCTCGTCTTGCAGTTGTTGTAATGCGGGCATATTCATATGCAGTGATGTTTTGTAAATATGTCTCAACATAGAAGTGCTTACATTTTTCCCGAAAATATTGTTAAGCAGCGCTGTCATTCTGCAGTTACCGTCTGGTATCCCTTTTTTGGTTGATAGTAAATATTCAGATTTGAGTTCTGCGATCATAATAAATTGTTGTAAATAATCGCAGAATTCTTCTGGGATCTCAATTTCGGTTCTTCCGTAAATCTTGGCGGTTTTGTATTTATTTAGGACAAACTTTTTGTGTTCAATATCAAAATAATTATCAGTAACCGGATCATATGCTCCCCACTTGACACTGCACCATTCGCTTCTTCTCGGAGGGAAATAAATTCCAGTTGTTAGTGAGAGGATGATGAACTTTTTAAATTCCTGAAGTATTTTATCGTTGATAAGATTTCGTGGCATTCTGATGATGCTATCCGCTTTGTCTTTGTATTCCCGCCAGACGCCCAACACATCTTCGTATGGAATCCAATTATATTCCTGTTTTTCGGTTTTACAACCAGATGCGGATTCCTTCTGACGTTCAATAACGTTTTTCTTGAGATTTTCCCGAATGAGTTTATTTTTTTCTGGATCATTAATAATAACTGACACCGCAGCAAGAATGGATGCTCTCGATGAAACCGGTCGGTTTTCAAGAACTTCGATCGCTCTTTCTTCATTGTCAGCGAACCAGTCTGTCTCAATGTAATCAGTATTGCCGTCTCTCGATGCATCAAAATAAATATTCATCAACATCGATACATACGCTTTAACAGTCTGTTCAGACAATTTAGGTCTGAGTTCTAAAAGGTGTTCTGCTAATTCGGTGCGATTTAGTCTCATTATGTCTGGTGATAATATAATTAGACTCATCTCTTTAAATAGATTCCGTAGTGAATTAACATTTGTCGTTGAACGTAAAAAAAGTGTAGATTAGAGTAACGGTGTCCTCTCCACGAATTTTGTTGATATGAACCTCCACACGGGCACGAGAATGAAGTTTGTGGGGTTGGGAAGGTTTTCGGTCGATCGATAAAAAGTTCTAGTAGGTATGGAATGGTTAATGTTATTTCTGTCATTTATAGTTACTTACCGCGTTATTTTTAAATGGGCATCCTCTCAATATTTATTTCCAAGAACCGTATTTGTCAGTTGCGTCGAGAACGCATTCGTGACAAAGAAATGATTTTTCGGTATGGTCGTAAGGAATGACTTTGTTGTATGGTAAATAATCTTCGCAATAACTGCACATTATTAACTTCTTAGAATTTGAGTGGCGTTTAATATTGTAAAGAACGTCAATCATATATGCGTTCCAGCGTAGTTTTGACAGGGTATGTTCGCGCCCACCGTCGTTATAGAATCCGTGTTTAACGTTAAAGTTTTGCATTTTGAATAGGTTGTTTTGGTGTAATGTCGAGAGGAGAGTTGGAACAAAAGATCGTTCAATTTTTTGCATTCTCTCATTATTTACTTATCTGTTTCTTCTGTGCTTTGAGTTGTTTCTTGCGGGCGTCTTGTCTTGCTTTTTCAGCGAATGCTTCCGCTTGCTTCCTCTCGAACTCTTCCCTCTCGCGTTTCTTCGCATCGCGTTGTTTGTTTGCATTTCGGGTGTCTGCTTTCTGTGTAGGGTCGGATTTAGGTTTAGGTTCGGGATCTTTCAAGTCCTCTGATATTTTTTCTGTCATTTTTTCTGTAGTTTCTTTGTATTTTTCGGGATCTGCAATTACAATAACCGATAATAACCCTGCAACCTTCGGAAGCACAAGAACATCTATCGTGTGTATAAACACATCTTTGACTGCGTTTTTGACGGTATGATGAACCGGTTTTTTAGTTAGGTGAAACAACTGAATCAATTGTTGGACATAATCTCTTATTGCTTTGTCTGCGTAATCTCTGAACGCTTTTGCAATAATATCCCGAATCTTATATGTTAGTGAGATATGGAGATCTAGTTCAGTTGCAAACACTAATCCTCTTTCTTTGTAAAAGGCGGCGATAACATCTTGACTCCAATCCGAGCAAATATTATCGTAATGTTGCAACGCGCATCTGTGAAAATTCTCAAAGTCTTGTTCTGTAGATAATTTAATAATCTGCACGGGGGTTACTATTTTTGGCATTTTGAAAGGTAGAGAGGTTGCTAATGTTTCAGTAGGTTGGATTGCGAATAGTTTGTTTGGTTGAGTTATGTCTGGATCGGAGTTGGAACAAAAGATCTTTCAATTTTTTGCATCCTCTCGTGATCGGAAAAAAAACACAATATAGTTATTTAGTTACAGGTTACAAAGCATATACTATAAAATTAATCTAGTTCTGATGCATCGACTTCATCGTTAATCCACGCGAGCATTCTGTCGCGCCTTTTTTCACCTCTGACGAAGACAGTCCTTAATTCGTCCCAGTCTTGGTTAGGAAAGATAACATCCTTAATACATTCAGACATCGGTTCGTGCCACTCTCCAAAATTACAGTCTTTAATAGATAAATGATCGATTCCGTAGTATCGATTACCTTCGAAGTCAATTGCATCTACTTTAGTCGCTATTGACACGAAAGTCGTAAATATTGTTTTTTCGTGTCTAACAATCTCTCTTAAATTCTTGAAGAAGTTTTTTGCCATTGGTTCTTCGCAACTTGAGACTGATCCATCGTTGTATAAACTACACGGAATCCACATAACAGATTTTTTATCGGTATTTTTTAGAAAGTTCATATAATCTTTAAATTTCAGTTTTGCAACTTCTCCGGCAAGTGAGCATCGTTTGACGCAAGTCGGGCAATCACAGCACATAAAACACATTCTATTATCGGTTTTACAAATGAGTTGCTTGGTTAATTTGCATTCGCATTCAAAGCATTGACTGGCGGCGTTCATTTTATATGGTTCAATAGGGTTCAATGGGGTTAGATCGGGTTAGATCGGGTTGTTAATTTGTTTTGTTGGGTTAATGTCGAGAGGAGAG
>Ga0209084_1001231_pt1 | contig 22012 bp, 23 predicted proteins | sample C_130820_MF_Meta_FD_187309 | JGI IMG/M metagenome (GOLD analysis project Ga0209084, IMG submission 187309) | Freshwater microbial communities from Lake Croche, Canada to study carbon cycling - C_130820_MF_MetaG (SPAdes) (version 2) | ecosystem: Environmental > Aquatic > Freshwater > Lake...
ATGCGACGCAATCGCTGGTGGCGCGCGGCTGGCATGTAGTCATGGCCTGCCGCGATTTGGACAAAACCCGGCGCGCCTGCGCGGACCTGGGCATGGCGCCCGCCAATTCCGAAGAATTTGGTGGCAAGGTGCCGATCCCCGCACCGGCCAATTTGGGTGACTTTGCCGGCCTCAAAGCCGGATTTCGCCACCCGGTGCCCATGATCGACGGCAAGCCTTTGAAGCCGGGCCGCCTTTACCCAACCCCTGTCCGACCAGGCCAGCACCCGCGAGCGCGCTATTGTGCTGTGGGAATTGAGTGAACAATTGATAGCCAGCGCCTCGCCCTAAATCCCTTTTACTCCTCAAAAACTTTTGCATATCAATCCATGGCTTTGACCTTTCCTTTTTCCGCCATCGTCGGCCAGGACGATATGAAGCTGGCCATTGTGCTCACCGCCATAGATCCCACGATTGGCGGCGTGCTGGTGTTTGGTGACCGGGGCACCGGCAAGTCCACCGCGGTGCGCGCTTTGGCTGCCTTGCTGCCCAAAATGCGCGCCGTCACCGGCTGCCGATACGGCTGCGACCCGGAGGCCGCCCGTTGTCCCGACTGCTTGGCCGTAACGACGGGCAAAGCCCGCGCCAGCGAATTGGTCGGCGTGCCAGTGGTCGATCTACCGCTGGGCGCGACCGAAGACCGCGTGGTCGGCGCGCTGGACCTGGAGCGCGCTTTGTCGCAAGGCGTCAAGGCTTTTGAACCTGGCCTGCTGGCCCGCGCCAACCGGGGCTATTTGTACATCGACGAAGTCAATTTACTGGAAGACCATTTGGTGGACTTGCTGATCGACGTGGCCGCCTCTGGCGAGAACGTGGTCGAGCGCGAAGGCCTGAGCGTGCGCCACCCGGCGCGCTTTGTGCTGATCGGCAGCGGCAACCCCGAAGAAGGCGAATTGCGGCCCCAGTTGCTAGACCGCTTTGGCCTGTCGGTGGAAGTAAAAACGCCGGGCACTTTGGACGAACGCGTGGAGGTGGTGAAACGGCGTGACGCCTTTGAGCAAGACCCGCAAGCCTTTACCGAGCAATGGAAAAAAGAGGACGACAAAGTGCGCAAAGGCATCGTTGCCGGGCGCAAGCGCCTGAGCGAAGTGCAGATACCCGATAGCGCCCGCACCTTTGCCGCGCAGCTGTGCATGGCCTTGGGCACCGATGGACTGCGCGGCGACCTGACGCTGGTGCGCGCCGCCCGCGCCCTGGCCGCATGGCAGGGCGACAAATCGGTCACACAAGCGCACTTGCAGCGCGTGGCGCCGCCGGCCTTGCGCCACCGCTTGCGGCGCAATCCGCTGGACGACGCGGGCTCCTCCACCCGCGTGGAGCGGGCGCTGGCCGAGCTGGCCGCTGCGCCCCAAAAATAAGCCGCAAGCATGCAAGGCGACGCCGCCACGATTGCCGCCCTGTTTGCCGTAGACCCGGCAGGCCTGGGCGGCGTGGCTTTGCGCGCGCCCGCTTGTGCCGCGCGCGATGATTGGCTGGCGCTATTGCGCACCTTGTTGCCCGCAACAAGCCCCATGCGGCGCGTCCCTTTGAACACCGGCGATACCGCTTTGCTGGGTGGACTGGACCTGGGCGCCACGCTGCAAGCGGGCCGTCCGGTGGCGCTGCAAGGCCTCTTTGCGCAGGCCGATGGCGGCGTGCTGCTGCTGGCCATGGCCGAACGAATGACCGCAGGCGCGGCTGCGCGTTTTGGCAGCGTGCTCGATAGCGGCCGGGTGCTGCTACAACGCGACGGCTTGGACAGCGTGTTGCCCGCGCGCTTGGGCCTGGTGGCGCTGGATGAAGGTGCCGACGAAGACGAACAACTACCGGCCAGCCTGGCCGAGCGCTTGGCCTTTCACATGCGCATCGACGGCCAAGCAGAGGACGAAGAAAGCCCGCTGTGGACTGCCGACGAAGTGCGCACTGCGCGCCAGCGCGTAGGGCAGGTGCAGATGGCGCCCGAGTCGGTGCAAGCCTTGTGCGCGGCGGCGATGGCGCTGGGCATTGATTCACTGCGGGCCAGCCTGTTTGCGGCGCGCGCAGCCCGCGCAGCGGCCGCGCTGGCCGGGAGCGACACGGTGGAGGAAGAACACATTGCCGTGGCCGCGCGCCTGGTGCTGGCGCCACGTGCCACCCGCTTGCCCCCGGCGCCCGAGCAGCAAGAACCTGAGCCACCGCAAGAGGAGACAAGCCCACCCGAGTCAGCCGAGAACCCAGCGCCCGAACCCCCACCCGAGCCACCCCAAGAAGCGCAAGACGAAACCAAGAACGAGGACAAGGACGACGCCGACAGCCAGCCCCCTGACCCGCAAGAACTGGCCGAACGCGTGCTGGAAGCCGTGCAAGCAGCCATACCCGCCGGTTTGCTTGCCAACCTAAAAATAGGCGCATTGCAGCGGGCCAAATCGCCCACCTCGGGCAGCGCCGGTGCCGAGCAAAAAAACGCTTTGCGGGGCCGCCCGGTGGGTGCGCGCAAAGGCGAGCCGCGCGCCGGTCAGCGCATCAATGTGCTGGAGACTTTGCGCGCCGCGGCGCCTTGGCAAAAATTGCGTCGAAATGCGCTGGTATCGCCATCTGCACCGGGCCCGGCGCGTCCGCCCGCATCCTCATCGGGGCTTGCACCAAACTCGTCACCTCTATCGCCGTCGGCACCCCCACCGGCCACAGCGCCGCGCATCGTGGTGCGCAAAGAAGATTTTCATGTCACCCGCTTTCGCCAATTGGGGCAGACCACCACGGTGTTTGTAGTGGATGCTTCGGGCTCGTCTGCGCTGAACCGTTTAGCCGAAGCCAAGGGCGCGGTGGAGCTGCTGCTGGCCGATTGCTATGTGCGGCGCGACAGCGTGGCGGTGCTGGCCTTTCGGGGCAAAGTAGCCGAAGTCTTGTTGCCGCCCACGCGCTCGCTGGCGCGCGCTAAACGCAGCCTGGCCGGCCTGCCCGGCGGCGGTGGCACGCCGCTGGCATCAGCCATCGATGCAGCCGCCGCGCTGGCCGGACAAATTAAACGCAAGGGCGAAACACCTATCGTGGTGCTGCTGACCGATGGCAAAGCCAATATCGCCCGCGACGGGAGTCCGGGCCGTGGCCCAGCCACCAGCGATGCGCTGGCAGCCGCAGCGCAGTTACGAGCGACGGGCGTTAGCGCGCTGTTAGTGGACACCTCGCCCCAGCCCCAAAGCAGCGCAGAGCAACTGGCCGCCGCCATGGGCGCGCAATACCTGGCCCTGCCCTACGGCGGCGCGCAATCGCTCAACCAAGCGGTGCGTGCGGTCGCCGGGCGCAACTAAATTGGCACGCACGATGCCCCCACGCCAAGGCCTGGACTGGGAGCGCGACGGCGCCAATTGGCCGCTGCGCCAACACTCGCGCTTTGTGCAAACCCCGCGCTTGCGCTGGCATGTGCAATATGCGCCGCACGCCGACGCGCAGGCGCCCACCGTTCTGCTGCTGCACGGCACCGGCGCCTCCACCCATTCCTGGCGCGATGTCTTCCCGCTGCTAGGCGCGCGCTGCAGCGTGCTGGCGCTGGATTTTCCGGGCCATGCGTTTACTGCCACCCCCGCACCGTCGCAAGTCGCAACGCTGTTTTCCCTGCCGGGAATGGCCGCCGGGGTGGCCGAGTTACTTGCACAAATGGACATCGCGCCGCACACCATCGTGGGCCACTCTGCGGGGGCGGCGGTGGCCTGCATGCTGTCGCTGGACGGCCATCTGCAACCCCAACGCATCGTCTCGCTCAATGGCGCGCTATTGCCGCTCGATGGACTGGCCGGGCAGCTGTTTTCCCCTATGGCTAAGCTTCTGGCCAAAGCGCCCCTGGTGCCTGAACTTTTTTCCTGGCAAGCGGCCCAGCCCGCTGTATTGCAGCGCTTACTCGACGGCACGGGCTCGCAGCTCGATGCGCCAGGGCGCGCGCTGTACCGCCAATTGATCGCCAAGCCGTCGCACGGCGCCGGGGCGCTGGCCATGATGGCGCACTGGGATTTGCATCAATTTTGGGTGCGTCTGCCGCAATTGCAGGCGCCGCTGACTTTGGTGGTCGGCGAGGGCGATTTAATCGTTCCGCCCTCGGTGGCGCGGCGGGCCTCCCTGGCTCTGCAGCGCCAAACCCCACCCCCTGTTGTGGGGCTGGCGGGCTTGGGCCACCTGGCCCATGAAGAGCAGCCCCAGCGGCTCGCTGACCTTATTTTGCAAACCCTGTCTTAGGCTTTTGGGCCCTTTGCGTGGTGGCCCTTGGGCGTCGCTGCGCCTGCCCGACAGAAAAAATTTGCTTACGCGCGTAAACCCGCGTTGACAGCCCGACGCGATGTGTCTATATTGATTGACATCAAAAAGTGACAAGTCAAGTTGTCACTTTAAAAGCGGCCCGGTCAACCCAATGGAGACACCACTATGAAGGCAATCACCCGCATTGAGCAATCTTTGGCCATGGCATTGGCCGCCGCCGAGGACACAAGCTGCCCCCCCAAGCTGGCTTCCGCCGTGCGCCACGCGGTATTTCCCGGCGGCGCGCGGATCCGCCCGCAGCTGTGCCTGGCCGTAGCCCAGGCCTGTGGGCAGGACGATCCGGCTCTGAGTGAAGCTGCCGCCGTGGCCATCGAGCTGCTGCACTGCGCCTCGCTCGTGCACGACGATCTGCCCTGTTTTGACGACGCGCCCACCCGGCGCGGCCGCTCCTCGGTGCATTGGGCCTTTGGTCAACCCTTGGCAGTGCTGGCCGGCGATGCGCTCATCGTCATGGCTTTCCAGGCCCTGGCCGCAGCGGCGGGCAAGTCGCCGCTGCGCTTGCCTGGGCTTTTGCAAATCATTGCCGCTGGCGTGGGCATGCCCTCGGGTATCGTGGCCGGGCAGGCCTGGGAGTCGGAGTCGCGCGTTTCGCTGATGCAGTACCAGCGCGCCAAAACCGGCGCCTTATTTGTCGCTGCTACATGCGCCGGGGCCTTGAGCGCCGGAGCCGACCCCACCCAATGGCAAGCCCTTGGCGACTGCCTGGGCGAGGCCTACCAAGTGGCCGACGACATCCGCGACGTGATGGGCCAGGCCGATTTGCTGGGCAAGCCCGTAGGACAAGATGCGCAACACGCGCGGCCTAATGCGATTGCTAACTTGGGCTTGTCCGGCGCGATCGAGCACTTTGAATCCCTGATTCAAGCCGCCGCCGATTCAATTCCCGAAGGCCCCGCCGCGCAAGCCATGCGCGACCTGGTGTGGCAGGAATCCGAGCGCCTGGTGCCGCGCGCCGCGTGCAACGCCTACCGCCAGGCTGCCACGCAGGTGGCCAACGCATGAAAACATTGGACTTGGCCGCGCAATCATCGGCCCACCAACGCCAATCGCCACTGGCCGATCGCCTAGGCGCGTTGATGGACCGCTGGATGACCAGCGCCGCGTTGTACCGCTGGAGTGTGGCCAATCCGCTGACACGCTGGATCACCCGCCGCCGGGCGCGCCAGGTTTTTGATCTGATGGCCGGCTTTGTCTACTCGCAAGTTTTGCTGGCCTGCGTGCGATTGCGCATCTTGGAGGCGGTGGCCGAGCAGCCGCGCAGCTTGGACGAGCTGGCGCAATGGACGCGTCTGCCTGCTGCGGGCCTGCAGCGTCTGCTGCAGTCGGCGCTGGCGCTGGGCCTGCTCAACTTGCGCAGCCAGGGCCGCTACGGCCTTGGCCCCTTGGGTGCGCCGGTGGCAGGGCACGCCGGCATCCGCGCCATGATCGAGCACCACGCCGTGCTTTACCAGGACATGCAAGACCCGGTGGCCATGCTGCAAGGCCCCGGCCAGCCCGGCGCCATGGCAGAGTACTGGCCTTATACGCTGGAAGGTCAGGCGCAAAGCGCGCAAGCGGCGCAAGTTGCCCAGGCGCAAGCCGAGAAATTTGCCCGTTATTCCAATCTGATGTCGGCCTCGCAGCCCTTCGTGGTGGACGAGATACTGGCCAGCTACCGTTTTGACGATCACCGCTGTGTGCTGGACGTGGGCGGGGGTCAGGGCACATTTTTGTCGCGGCTGGGTTTGCACGCCACCCATTTGCAGCTCAAGCTGTTTGACCTGCCCGAGGTGGCGGCACTGGCGCAGGCCAACTTTGCGCGCCAAGGCCTTGATGCGCGCGCACGCGCCCACCCTGGTAGCTTCCTGAAGGACCCGCTGCCACAAGGCGCCGACCTGGTTACGTTGATCCGTGTGGCCCACGACCACCCCGACGCCGATGTGGACACGCTTTTGGCGGCCATCTACCAGGCGCTGCCGCCCGGTGGCACTTTGCTGCTCTCCGAGCCCATGGCCCAAGAGCCGGGCGAGACGCCCCAGGGCGACGCTTACTTCCATTTTTACCTGCTGGCCATGGGCGCCGGGCGCCTGCGCACACCGCGTGAACTGATGGCCATGATGGCACGCGCAGGCTTTGCGCATCTGGAAATTGTGCCCAACCCGATGCCCTTGCAAACCCAAATTCTGATTGGTCGGAAATGTCAGGGTTTACCCGTAAATCGAACAAATAATGTAAATATTAATTGACAATTATCAGTGTCAATGCAAATATACACCTATGCAAGCTAATGCCATTGTCTTCCAACAGCCTCAATCGCTGGATTTGAGCGCGCTCGTGCTGCCCGAAATGGGCGCGGCGGACGTGTTGGTCAAAGTCGAGTACAGCGGCATCAGCACCGGCACCGAGCGCTTGTTGTGGGAGGGCACCATGCCTGCCTTCCCTGGCATGGGCTACCCGCTGGTGCCCGGCTATGAAACCGTGGGCCGCGTAGTCGCCGCTGGAGGCCAGTCCACGTTGGCGGTAGGCACACGGGTGTATTTGCCCGGCTCGCAATGTTTTACCGACGCCCGCAATTTGTTTGGCGGCTCGGCCTCGCGCCTAGTAGTGCCCTCTGCACGCGCCATGCCCATGGAAGAGTCTTTGGGCGAACAAGGCATTTTGTTCGCGCTGGCCGCTACCGCTTACCACGCGCACAGCGCGCCGGGGACGCGGCAACCTGATTTGATCGTTGGCCACGGCGTACTGGGTCGCATGATTGCGCGCCTAGCCGTACTCGCCGGTCACACACCCGTGGTTTGGGATACCAACCCGGCGCGGCGCGGCGGCGCAGTGGGCTACGAGGTGATTGACCCGTCCACCGACACACGGCGCAATTACCAATGCATTTGCGATGTCAGCGGCGTGGGCTCTTTGCTCGATGACCTGATCAGCCGCCTGGCCCCCGGTGGCGAGGTGGTGCTGGCCGGTTTTTATGACGCACCGCTGTCTTTTGTTTTTCCACCGGCCTTTATGCGCGAAGCGCGTATCCGCATCGCAGCGCAATGGTCGCCGCCAGACTTGGCCGCAGTCATCGCAATGGCAGGCGATGGCCGCTTGTCTTTGGACGGATTGATTACCCACCAGCACGAAGCAACCCAGGCCGATGACGCCTACCGCACCGCCTTTGGCGATGCCGATTGTTTGAAGATGGTTCTTGATTGGAGACAAATAGCATGAGCGCAAGCACAATTCCTGCAGTGGCCCCGGTAAATTTCATGCGCGATATTCTGCGCGCCGAAGCTGCGATAGAGCCAACGCCAGTCAGCACCAAAGAGGTTACCAAAGAGACCCAGATCATTGCCATCTATGGCAAAGGCGGCATTGGCAAAAGCTTTACGCTGGCCAACCTCAGCTACATGATGGCGCAGCAGGGCAAAAAGGTTTTGCTCATCGGTTGCGATCCCAAAAGCGATACCACCAGTTTGCTGTTTGGCGGCCGTGCCTGCCCCACGATTATCGAAACGTCCTCCAAGAAAAAACTGGCCGGTGAAGCCGTCGCGATTGGCGATGTGTGCTTCAAGCGCGATGGCGTGTATGCCATGGAATTGGGTGGTCCTGAAGTCGGTCGCGGCTGCGGCGGGCGCGGCATCATTCACGGCTTTGAGCTCTTAGAAAAACTCGGCTTTCACGAGTGGGGTTTTGACTATGTGTTGCTCGACTTTTTGGGCGACGTGGTCTGCGGCGGTTTCGGCCTGCCGATCGCCCGCGATATGTGCCAAAAAGTGATTGTGGTGGCCAGCAATGATTTGCAGTCGCTCTATGTGGCCAACAATGTGTGCTCGGCGGTGGAATATTTCCGCAAGCTCGGCGGCAATGTGGGCGTGGCCGGTATGGTCATCAACCGCGACGATGGCACCGGCGAAGCGGCGCAGTTCGCCACGCAAGTGGGCATCCCGGTGTTATCCACCATTCCGGCGAACGAAGACATTCGGAGAAAGAGCGCCAGCTACGAAATCATCGGCCGGCCCGACTCCGTGTGGGGCCCGATGTTTGCCGAATTGGCAGAAAACGTGGGCACCTCTGAGCCCGTGCGTCCCAAGCCACTGACCCAAGACCAGTTGCTGGGACTGTTCGCAGCTTCCGCCGTGGGCCGCGATGTGGTGCTTGAGCCAGCCACGCAATTTGACATGTGCGGACGCACCGAAAACACCAAACCCACCCTCGAAGTGGTCTACGACGAAGTTTGAAACCCAGGCAGCACTGCGTCATGAGCAAAACCATTCCCATCGTCAACGCAACAGCGCCAGCGGGCGTGAGCACTGCCATTGAAGGCGACGGCATGGGCTGCCACGCGGGTGGCGAAAAAATGTTGGCGGCAGCTAAAGCTTCAGGCAAATCTGAAGTGCTGGCGCAGTACGCCAAAGACTACCCGATGAACCCCAAAGCAGGTCCGCACGACCAGCCGCAAAGCATGTGCCCGGCCTTTGGTTCGCTGCGTGTGAGTCTGCGTATGCGGCGTACCGCGACCATCCTGTCTGGCTCAGCCTGCTGTGTGTATGGACTAACCTTTACCTCGCATTTTTACGGCGCCAAACGCAGCGTCGGCTACGTGCCCTTTAACTCCGAGTCGCTGGTCACCGGCAAGCTGTTTGAAGACATTCGCGAAGCGGTGTACAAAGAAGCTGACCCGGCCAATTACGACGCCATCGTCATCATTAATTTGTGCGTGCCAACAGCCAGCGGCGTGCCGCTGCAACTGCTGCCCAAAGACATCAATGGCGTGCGCATCATCGGTATCGACGTGCCTGGTTTTGGCGTACCCACCCATGCCGAAGCCAAAGACGTGCTGGCCGGTGCGATGCTGAAATTTGCCCGCGAAGAAGCGCTGGCGGGCCCGGTGCAAGCCCCGCGTACCGGTCGCTCTGACAAACCCACGGTTACGCTTGTGGGTGAAATGTTCCCGGCTGACCCGGTGATCATTGGCCGCATGCTCGAACCCATGGGCTTGGCTGCCGGCCCGGTCGTACCCACCCGGGAATGGCGCGAGCTGTATGCCGCGCTGGACTGCGCGGTCGTGGGGGCGATTCATCCGTTTTACACGGCCAGCATCCGCGAATTTGAAGCGGCGGGCCGCCCCATCGTCGGTTCAGCACCGGTAGGCCATGACGGCACCGAAGCCTGGCTGCAGGCGATTGGCAATGCTGCCAATGTGCCGCAAGCAAAAATCGACATGGTGAAAAACATCATGTTGCCAGCCATCAAAGGCGGCTTGGCGCGCATGCCCATCAAAGGACGCATCACGCTCAGCGGTTACGAAGGGTCGGAATTGTTGGTGGCCCGCCTATTGGTGGAAAGCGGCGCTGACTTGCGCTACGTAGGCACCGCCTGCCCGCGGACGGTGTGGAGCGAGTCTGACTGCCAGTGGCTAGAAGCCCATGGCGTGCATGTGCAATACCGCGCTTCGCTAGAGCAAGACCTGGCGGCCATGCACGAATGGAAGCCTGATCTGGCCATTGGTACCACGCCCGTAGTGCAAGCAGCCAAAGAAATGAGCATTCCCGGCCTGTACTTCACCAACCTGATTTCTGCGCGCCCCCTGATGGGTCCAGCAGGTGCGGGTTCGCTGGCTCAGGTGATCAACGCCGCCATTGGCAACAAGTCGCGCTTTGACGAAATGAAGGCTTTTTTTGGCGATGCCGGTACCGGCCATGCCACCGGCGTGTGGGAGAGCGCCCACGGCGTACCGCAAGACCGGCCTGAGTTCAAGGCCGAGACACGCCGCTTGCTGGAAAAGCAGGCCAAAAAGCGTAAAGCGGAGGCCATGATATGAGTCGCCCGTTCGTCTGTTTTCACTTTGACGTCACTGCGCATAGCGCAGCGCGCGCTGTACGTTCGGAGGGCCTGCCATGCTAGTACTGGACCACGACCGCGCTGGTGGCTACTGGGGTGCGGTGTATGTATTCACCGCCATCAAAGGCTTGCAAGTGGTGATTGACGGACCGGTGGGTTGCGAGAACCTGCCCGTGACTTCGGTGCTGCATTACACCGATGCGCTGCCGCCGCATGAATTGCCCATCGTGGTGACCGGTCTGGCCGAAGAGCAACTCGGGCGCGAAGGCACCGAAGGCTCCATGCGCCGTGCCCATGCAGCCCTGGACCCGGACCTGCCCTCGGTGGTAGTGACCGGCTCTATCGCCGAAATGATCGGTGGCGGCGTCACGCCCGAAGGCACGAATTTGCAGCGCTTCTTGCCGCGCACAATTGACGAAGACCAGTGGCAATGCGCCAACCGCGCCATGTTCTGGCTGTGGCAGCAATACGGTTTGCGCGAAGTACCTAAGCGCGAGCGCAAAGTCGGTGAGCGTCCACGCGTGAATATCATCGGGCCGAGCTACGGCACCTTCAATTGCCCGAGTGACCTGGCCGAGATTCGCCGTCTGGTGCAAGGCATAGGCGCCGAAGTGAATATGGTGTTCCCGCTGGGCAGCCATCTGGCCGATGTATCGCGACTGGTGGAAGCCGATGTGAACATTTGCATGTACCGCGAATTCGGTCGCATGCTGTGCGAGGCGCTGGAGCGGCCCTATTTGCAAGCGCCTATCGGCCTGCACAGCACTACCAAGTTTTTGCGCAAATTAGGCGAGCTGTTGGGCCTGGACCCGGAGCCCTTCATCGAACGCGAGAAGCACAGCACCATCAAGCCGATTTGGGACTTGTGGCGCTCGGTGACGCAGGACTTTTTTGGCACCGCCAACTTTGGCGTGGTAGCCAACGAGACGTATACGCGCGGCATCCGCCATTTCCTCGAAGACGAAATGGGCTTGCCCTGCAACTTTGCCATATCCCGCTTAGCTGGTGCTAAAACCGATAACGCCGAGGTGCGCAAACTGGTGGCCGAAAAAACACCGTTGGTGCTGTACGGCAGCTACAACGAACGCATTTACCTGGCCGAATGCGGCGGTGGCGGCATGATGAAAACCAGCTTTATTCCGGCTAGCTTTCCGCTGCCCATCATCCGCCGCCATACCGGTACGCCGTTTATGGGCTATGCCGGCGCCACTTACATCATTCAAGAGTTTTGCAACGCCTTGTTTGACGCGCTATTTCACATCCTGCCACTGGGCACGGAGCTAGACAAGATTGAAGCAAGCCCAAGCCGCGCTATGGATGACTCCTTGCTACCTTGGGAGCCAGAGGCGCAGCGGCTGATGGAAGAGCTGCTGGAGCAGCAGCCGGTGCTCGTACGTATTTCTGCAGCCAAACGCATGCGCGACCAGGCCGAGCGCGATGCGCGCGAGACCGGGCGCTCGCAGGTGGAGGCAACAAGGTTTATCGAATTGTTCGGGCAGGCAACTGCTGCAGCACATGCGTAAAAGCGGTGTTGCGGCATGGGCCGGTCAGTTCAGTCCTCCGGCTTGTCCGGGGGTCCATCTGCCGACGCACTTGTGCAGCGGCAGTCCGTTCCGTACTCAATTGGGTACGGGGAGTCGCCGCAAGGCGTTTTGAAAGAGGCACTAACTATGACTGATGCAGCTAACCCCTCAGGGCTGACAGACGAAGAAGCCCAAGAGTTCCACCAGTACTACATACAGGGTTACCTGTTGTGGGCTGTGGGAGCATTCTTCGCTCACAGCCTGGTGTGGATCTGGCGTCCCTGGTTCTAAAAGAGCCAAAAACGGAGGTATGTATGGCCCAAGCAAACGAAACTGACTCGTCTTTCATCTCGGATAGCCACCTCAATGGCGATCGGCTGATGTTTGTGCTGGTCTTTTGTGTGTTCATGGCGCTCGCTGTGGTTGGACAGTTGCTGGCATTGAATTGGCGCACCTGGCTACCTGGCGCGGAAGGATCAGCGACCACTCTGGTCGGTGTGAAATCTGCTGTGTATACCGTTATTTCTGGATTGAGTTAACGAAAGGAAATTCCTATGTGGCGCATTTGGCGTGTAATAGACCCGCGCAAAGCAGTTGTCTTAACCGGACTGCTTATCGCGTTTGTGTCTACGACGATTCACCTGATTCAAATCAGTGGCGATCGTTACAACATCAACAGCTGGCATCCCGATACGGCCAAGGCCGCGAAGGCTGCACAGAATGCGGCTTTGCCGCAAAAATAAAGGCCTTAGGTCTTTGCTCGGGCAGGCGCATGTGGCTCATTTTTATGAACGCTGCGTCTGTCTTTTTTAACCCATTGACCTCACCGCGCTGGAAACGTTAGACCGCAAGTCGGTCGGAGAGTGCAACTATGTCCATGCTTAGTTTTGAACGTAAATACCGCGTGCGCGGTGGAACGCTTTTTGGGGGCGACCTGTTTGACTTTTGGGTCGGCCCTTTTTATGTCGGATTTTTTGGAATCACGACGATTTTTTTCGCTGCTTTGGGCACCGTATTGATTTTGTGGGGTGCCGCCATGGGCCCGACTTGGAATCTCTGGCAAATCAGTATCGCCCCGCCTGACCTTTCTTATGGTCTGCGCTTTGCGCCGATGATGGAAGGCGGTTTGTGGCAGCTCATCACGATATGTGCCATAGGTGCCTTCGTATCCTGGGCGCTGCGTGAAGTCGAGATCTGCCGCAAGCTGGGCATGGGGCTGCATGTGCCCTTTGCCTTCGGTATGGCGATATTGGCCTACGTCAGTTTGCAGGTGGTACGGCCGGTGCTCATGGGCGCCTGGGGACACGCTTTTCCGTATGGCATTTACAGCCATCTGGACTGGGTGAGCAACACCGCTTACCAGTATCTGCACTTTCACTACAACCCCTGGCACATGATTGCAGTGACCCTGTTTTTTGCAACGGTGCTAGCCTTGTCCATGCACGGTGGCCTGGTGCTTTCAGCCACCAACCCCGGTAAGGGCGAGGTGGTCAAGACGCCCGAGCATGAGGACACATTCTTTCGCGACTTGATTGGCTATTCGGTAGGCACCTTGGGCATTCACCGCTTGGGCCTGTTCTTGGCACTGGCCGGTGTCTGGTTTGGCATTGTCTGCATCGTGGTCAGCGGGCCTTTCTGGACCGGTGCCTGGCCCGAATGGTGGAGCTGGTGGCTGAACATGCCGATCTGGCGCACCTGAATATACGGAGGAAACTGACATGGCCCAATATCAAAATCTGTTTACCTCGGTGCAGCCGGTCGGCCCCTTGCACCATGGCGTGGACCTACCGCGCGGTGATGACAAGCGCACCGGTACCCCTTTTCTGGTGCACTTGCTCGGTCGTATAGGTAACGCGCAAATCGGCCCGGTGTATCTCGGTTCCTTGGGCGTGGCTTCGCTGGTCTTCGGAATTGCCGCTTTCAATATCATCGGACTCAATATGCTGGCTTCGGTGGATTGGAACCCGATTCAGCTGCTGCGCCAATTGTTCTGGCTGGCATTGGAGCCGCCACCGCCGGCGTATGGTCTGGGCATTCCGCCGCTGGCCCAAGGCGGCTGGTGGTTGATCGTGGGCTTTATGCTCACCGCCTCCATCCTTCTGTGGTGGGCACGCACCTACCGGCGCGCACGCCAGTTAGGCTTAGGCACCCATGTGGCATGGGCTTTTGCAGCGGCAATCTGGTTGTACCTGGTGTGCGGCTTCTTTCGCCCCATCATGATGGGCAGCTGGTCGGAGGCGGTACCGTTTGGCGTATTCCCGCATCTGGACTGGGTATCTGCGCTCTCATTGCGGCATGGCAACTTGTTTTATAACCCGTTCCACGCGCTGTCCATCGTCTTCTTGTACGGCTCGGTGCTCTTGTTTGCGATGCATGGGGCCACGATTTTGGCCGTGAGTCGCTACGGTGGCGAGCGCGAGATCGAGCAAATTGTCGACCGCGGCACTGCCTCGGAGCGCGCCGCACTGTTCTGGCGCTGGACCATGGGCTTTAACGCCACGATGGAATCTATTCACCGCTGGGCTTGGTGGTTCGCCGTATTGTGCCCACTGGTTGGTGGCGTCGGCATCTTGCTGACCGGACCGGTGGTGGATAACTGGTATCTGTGGTCGGTTAAACATCATGTCGTCCCCGCTTACCCGTTGGGTAATCCGGTGGTCATTGATCCGGCAATCCTGGGAGCAAAGCCATGAAACTGACAATGAAACTCGCGCTGTCCCTGCTTGCACCGCTGGCCGCCGGTCTGCTGACCGGATGTGAGCGCCCGCCCATAGAAACGGTACAAACCGGCTACCGTGGCACGGGGATGGAGCAAATATACAACCCGCGCACCTTGCTTAAGCAAGCTTCACTTAACCAGGCGCCGGCACCCGCCGATGCGGCAGCGGCTGACGGCCCCAAGGCCAGCGAAGTCTATAAAAATGTGCAAGTGTTGGGCGATCTGAGCGTGTCGCAGTTCAACCGTCATATGGCGTCAATTACCCAATGGGTAGCGCCCGATGCTGGTTGTGCATACTGCCACAACCCCGAAAACTTTGCCGAGGACGCAAAGTACACCAAGGTGGTGGCGCGGCGCATGATTCAGATGACGCAACGCGTCAACCAGGACTGGAAATCGCACGTGGCCGAAACGGGTGTGACTTGCTACACCTGCCACCGGGGAAACAACATTCCCACCAATGTGTGGTTTGCGCCTAAAGACCGCAAGTACGCCAACAGTGCTATGGGCGATCTGGCCGGGCAAAATTTGGCATCCAAATCCGTCGGGTTGACCTCGCTGCCTTTTGATCCCTTCACGCCCTATCTGAAAGACGCAGCCCCCATCCGCGTCAATGGCAATGAGGCCATGGCCGGTATTGGTAATTACTCCAACCGCACTTCGACCAAACAAGCCGAGCACACCTACTCGCTGATGGTGCATATGTCGGAATCGCTGGGCGTGAACTGCACCTACTGCCACAACACACGCAACTTCCAGGGCTGGGAGGAGTCGCGTCCTCAACGTGTGACGGCATGGCACGGTATCCGCATGGCGCGTGACCTGAATAACGACTATATGGAACCCCTGACAAAGACCTTTCCTGAGCACCGCTTAGGGCCCAAGGGTGATGTAGCCAAGGTCAATTGCACTACCTGCCACCAGGGCGCTTTCAAGCCCCTGTATGGTGCGGCGATGGCAAAAGACTATCCTGAGTTGCAGGCTCTGGCCAAGCCCTAAACTCGGAAAAACTCAAGGCCTCCACACATCGCGGTGGAGGCCTTTTTATTTGGACACACCGGATATGGATGCCGTCACCGCGAGCAAGGACAGCGACCAGACCATCGTGCTGGTACTGGCAGATATTGCGCCGGCATCACTGGTGTGGGGTTGGACGCGCATTGTCAAAGGCCCCAACCCATGGTTAGCGATTGACGGAATGCGTTTTGCCAAGGTGATGGGCAGTGGCTACGAGGGCGGCTTCAGTCTCAAGCCCAGCAGTTCGCGCCAAGGGCTTTATCTGGTCTTTCATACCGCGCTGGCCGCTGCGGATTTTTTAGCGCACTCCGCCCTGATGCAAGGCTACCGCGAACGCTCCCGCGAACTCTGTGTTTTGCAATTGCGCACCTGGTCTTGCCGGGGCAGCTGGGATGGCACGGCGATGGATGTGACCTGCAGTGCGCCCACCCAAGGCCCTATTGCCGCGCTGACACGCGCCTCGATTCACTTGCGCAAAGCCTCGGCTTTTTGGAACCATGCACCACCCTCGCAAGACGCCATCGAAGGCGTGCAAGGCGTGCAACTGGCCGTGGGTTTGGGCGAAGCGCCCTTTCTGCGCCAGGCTACCTTTACCGTGTGGGACAGTGTGGCCGCCATGGACGCCTATGCGCGCACCGGTCCGCACCTTGAAGCCATCAAAGCGGCGGCGCAAAATCAGTATTTTTCAGAATCTATGTTCGCCCGCTTTGTTCCCATCTCTATAGAAGGTCGCTGGAAAGAGCGCGACTATGGTTGACCCCTTGCGCACCCGCCGCGTGGTGGTGGTGGGCGCGGGCATAGGTGGCTTGTGCAGCGCCTTGGTGTTGGCCCATCGGGGCTTGGACGTGACCTTGGTCGAGGCCGCCGCCACACCGGGCGGCAAGATACGCCAAACCCTGGTCGATGGCGTAGGGGTCGATGCCGGGCCCACGGTGTTCACCATGCGCTGGGTGCTAGAGCAGATGCTGGCCGAGATGGGCAGCTCCTTGGCTGACATCCTGACGCTGGAGCCCATAGGGGTGCTGGCCCGCCATGCCTGGCGCGGTAGTGTGCAGGGCCTAGATTTGCTGGCCGATACGCAGGCCAGCGCAGATGCCATCGCACGCTTTAGCAGCCCGCAAGAGGCCAAACGCTTTTTAGGCTTTTGCCGTGAAACCCGCGCGCTCTATGACGCACTAGAAAAACCGTATATCCGCAGCGAGCGCCCCAACCTGCTCAGCATGGTCGGCGACCTTGGCGTTGGCGGCATGGCTACGCTGGCCGGTCTCGGGCCTTTCGCCAGCCTGTGGCGCAGCCTGGGTCGGCATTTTCATGACCCGCGCTTGCAGCAACTCTTTGGCCGCTACGCCACCTACTGCGGCTCTTCGCCCTGGTCTGCGCCCGCTACATTGATGCTGGTCGCACAAGTGGAGCTCGACGGGGTTTGGTCGGTGCAAGGCGGCATGGTTGCGGTAGCGCAGGCCCTGGCCGCCCTAGGAGAAAAACATGGCGTGCAGTCGCGCTACGGCCAAGCGTGCACGCAAATATTGTTGGACAAGGGAAAGGTCAGCGGCGTGCAACTGGCCTCGGGCGAAGTGATCCCCGCTGACGATGTCGTGTTCAACGGCGATGTGGCCGCGCTGGGCCAAGGCCTGTTGGGCGACGCACTGCGCAGCTCCTTCAAGCCGGTGCCTACCGCCACGCGCTCGCTGTCCGCCTTTACCATGGCCATGCACGCGACCGCCAGCGGCTTCCCGCTGGTGCGGCACAACGTGTTTTTTGAGAATGACTACCGCAGCGAGTTTGACGATATTTTTCAAGACCGCAAACTACCGCACCAAGGCACGGTGTATGTCTGCGCACAAGACCGGCAAGACAGCGGTTTGGCGCACAGCGGCCCGGAGCGCTTGCTTTGCCTGGTCAATGCACCGGCGGATGGCGATACCCATAGTTTTGATGCAGGGGAGATAGACAGATGCGAATCGAACAGCCTGGACTTGATGCGCCACTGTGGCCTGGAGCTGCAATGGCAGCCACATCAACGGGTGCGCACTCTGCCACAGGACTTTGCCCGCCTGTTTCCGGGCAGCGGGGGCGCGCTCTATGGACAGGCGACCCACGGCTGGATGTCGGCGTTTGCGCGGCACTCGGCGCGCAGCCCGGTGCCGGGCCTTTATCTGGCGGGGGGCAGCGTGCATCCGGGGCCGGGCGTGCCGATGGCGGCCATGTCGGGCCGGTTGGCGGCCGCCACGCTGATGGCGCACCACGATTCGACCAGCCGGTCGCGCCGGGTGCTTATCTCTGGTGGTATGTCGATGCGCTAAGCGACGACGGCCAGCACGGCCTGTCCATCATCGCCTTTGTGGGCAGCGTGTTTTCGCCCTACTACGCGCTGGCGCGCAAGCTGGGCGGCGGCGTGGCCGAGGCCGAAAACTATTGCGCGCTCAACGTCGCGCTATACGGCAAAGCCGGCAAACGCTGGACCATGACCGAGCGGGGGCGCAGCCACATCGAGCGCAGCGCTAACCACTACCGCATCGGCCCGAGCAGCCTGCAATGGGACGGCCAGGCGCTGCGCATCGAGTTTGACGAAGTCAATGTGCCCATCCCTATGCGCGTGCGTGGCCGTGTGACCGTCCGGCCCGAAGGTCTGTGCCGCTTTGTTACCGCGCTGGACAACGCGGGCCGCCACCGCTGGGGCCCTATTGCGCCCTGCTCGCGCGTTGAAGTGGAGCTGGACAACCCAAGCGCGCGATGGAGCGGACACGCTTACATGGACTCCAATGAAGGCGACGAACCGGTAGAAAATGGCTTTCGCGACTGGGACTGGGCGCGCGCCGAAATGGCCAATGGCGACACCGCCGTGGTCTATGACGTACGCCCCCTAGACGGCCCAGGCCGCGTGGTGGCACAACGCTTTGCGCGCAACGGCGAGACCACCGCCTTCGACGCACCACCGCGTCACGCCCTGCCTGCATCGGGCTGGCGCATCCCTCGCGCCATGAGCAGCGAAGCAGGCAGCGCACCGCAACTGGTCAGCACCTTGGAGGACACGCCTTTTTACGTGCGCTCCCTGCTGCGCACACGCCTACTGGGTGAAGACGTGACCGCAGTCCATGAATCCCTGGACGTGCCGCGCCTGGTATCGCTGCCGGTACGGATGATGCTGCCTTGGCGGATGCCCAGGCGGGGGTGAGGGGGCACTGATTTGACAATGTAAGGAATTAACCTTACTATTTACCACATTGACCGGAGGAAAAAATGTCCCATATCCAAGAAGTGGCCACCATCACCTCAAAGGGCCAGATTACCCTGCCCAAGGCGATCCGTCAGGCGCTGGGCGTGGACTACGGCGGCAAAGTGGCGTTTCAATTGCGGGGCTCCAAAGTCGTCGTGACACGTGCGAATACGGCGGACCATGAGGACCCGGCAATTGGCGCTTTCTTGGCCTTGCTGGAGTCGGACATCCGCGCGGGCCGCCATGTGGGCAGCCTGCCGGACGACCTGGTACAAGCCATGCAGGCCACGCTGGAACAAGCGACCGATATAGCAGCGGATATTGAGGGTGACGTCGCTCTGTGATGCAAAGTCATGTATGGACGCTGCTGTTTCATGCGTGCCTAATAGAGCAGCTACAAAAACTGCGTGCCGCCGCGCAGCGGGCGGAGCAACAAGACCCCAAAGGCTTCGCGACCCATGCCAACGTCAGGCTGTTTGCGGCTTTGTCCAAGCTGATATGGGAAGCGGTACCCAGCGACCCGCACCGTCAAGAGTATCGTCAGGGCAACACCATGGGCCCCGAATTTCGCCACTGGCGGCGCGCAAAAATCGGGCGCCGTTTTAGGCTTTTTTTCCGGTTTGACACCAAAACCCGCATCATCATTTTTGCCTGGGTTAATGACGAGAACACCCTGCGTGCATCAGGCAGCAAAACCGACCCTTACGTCGTCTTCCAACGCATGCTCGAACGCGGTCAGCCGCCCGATGATTGGGCGGCGCTCAAGCAGGCGAGCCGGGCCGATTGGAGCGACAGCTAATTCCAAGCAGCACCGACCCTCAACAATGCTCGAAGCTCCCACCGACTCCGTCCACCCCAAGTCCGCGCTGGCCTGGCGCGGGTGGCTGGAGCGCCACCATGCGCGGGGCCAGGGCGTTTGGCTAATTAGCTACAAACAGGCGACGGGCAAACCGCGCATGGCCTATGACGAGGCGGTGGCGACCGCGCTGTGCTTTGGCTGGATAGACAGCAAGCCGCGCGCGCTGGACGAGGGGCGCTCCATGCTGTGGTTTGCGCCCCGCAAAAAAGGCAGCGCCTGGAGCAAAAAAAACAAAGAGCGCGTGGAGCAACTGCTGCGCGCAGACCTGATGCATGCGTCAGGCCTGGCAAAAATCGAAGAGGCTAAGCAAGACGGCAGTTGGAACAAACTGGACAGCGTGGAAGCGCTGGAGATTCCGCCCGATTTGCGCAAGGCCTTCAAAGCCCACCCCGGCGCCCAAAGCTACTTCGAGGCCTTTCCCCGCTCTAGCAAACGGGCCATTTTGGAGTGGATTGGGAATGCGAAGACCGAAGCAACGCGAGCCAAGCGCGTGGGGGAGACGGCGACCCTGGCAGAGGGGAATATGCGGGCTAATCAGTGGGTGAGGAAGGAATAGCTAGAGCGAGCTTGGTCAGCAAAATCTGATAGTTTGTTGCAACTTAAATTGCCCGGTAAGGGCCAGGAGCCGTCATTGGCTGAACCTGGATATGAGCCTGCAATAGGCTGTTTGAAGCCATTCGATGGGCTAGCTTTTCCGCACTTTCGTCGACGAAAATGTCCGTACATCGAATTGACGGAGGCACATATGCTCACGAAGTTGACCGCGTTGCCGAATATTGGAAAAGCCATCGCTAGCGACCTACATGCGATTGGGATTTGCTCGCCTGCCGATATCAAAGGTGTCGATGCGCTAAATATTTTTAATGACTTGAAGGCGGTAATGGGGCATAGACATGACCCATGTGTGTACTACACATTGCTGTCGGTGAAGCACTTCATGGATTCAGGGGAATCGCTTCCATGGTGGAAATTTACGACAAAGGGCAAGGCAGATTTAGCATTGAACAGGAGGAGCAAATCATGAAATTCGGTTACACCATCGTTTATGTCCCTGACGTGCTTGCGTCGGTGGAGTTCTTTGAAAAGGCATTTGGATTAAAGCGACGGTTCGTTCACGAATCAGGCTATGGCGAATTGGAAACTGGTGCGACTGCACTGGCATTTGCAACTCATGACCTCGGGGCATCTAATTTGCCCGGTGGCTACGTCAAAGCCAGCAATTCGCGGGAGCCGCTGGGCATGGAGATTGCGCTTGTCACCGAAGATGTCGCCGCTGCCCACGCAAAAGCAATAGCTGAGGGTGCGGTGTCGATTAAAGAGCCAATGCTGAAACCTTGGGGTCAGACCGTTTCCTACGTTCGTTGTCCTGACGGAACACTGGTCGAAATCTGCTCACCCTTAGCAACCTAAAAAAGTTGCTGTTCTAAGCGGCATTAGATGACCGTTTACGCTGCATCACCGCCGCCCAAGGCAGCGCCGCGTCCGTCCGCTTTGGGTCGTAAGCGGCCCTTAAATCAAACACCCCGCCCTCTAGCCAAGGTCCTTTCCCGCTCCCGAGGCCCAAACGACGAAGCCAGCGCGCCTTCGGCTTCCAGGCCCTCGATATAAATCGCCTCAATCTCCGGCGCAGCCCGGCGTAGTTCACGTTCGGCGAAGGGCAGGTGCAGCAGTGCGCGCAGCGCGTACAGGATGCGCAGCCAACCAGGTATCCAGATGCGGCCTTTGCGCGCTTGCATGCCGCGCACGATGGCGCGGGCGGCGTCTTGCGGCGAGGTTTCGCTATTGAGCGGGCCGGGCATGGTGGCGCGCAGGCGCACAAAGCCCGGGTGCAGCGCGCCTTCGGTGACCAAGGGCGTGCTGACCCATCCGGCATGCACTACGCCCACGTCTACCCCATGCGAAGCCAGCTCGATGCGCCAGGAGTTGCCCATGGCCTCCACCGCTGATTTGCTGGCCGCATAGGCTGACATCACCGGCGGGTGCGCAAACGAGGATACCGAGGCATTGATCAGCACATAGCCGCGCGCTTGCATCACCGCAGGCAGCGCAGCACGCACGGTGTTGAAAACGCCAAACACATTGACCTCTACACAGCGCTTCCATGCCTGCGGGTCCACCAGCGCCAGCGGCCCGAAAGCGGCCACACCGGCATTGGCAAACACCACATCGATGCGCCCATGGCGCGCCAGAGTTTGCGCGGCCACATGCTCCATGGCGGGCAAGTCAGTCACATCGGCCACCAGGTGCAAAACTGCGCCGCCGCAGTGCGCTGCCATGGCGGCCAGGGGTTCGGCGTCGCAGTCCACCAGCACCGGCACGCCGCCCTGGGTCATCACCTCTAGCGCCGTGGCTGCGCCTATGCCTGAGGCCGCGCCGGTGATGAGGACGACTTGGCCCTTGAATGAAGAGGCGGAAGATGGCACGCTTAAACCGATTTATTGACCATGAAATACACAATCGGCAGCGGCAGCACAGTGGCTATGGCGCCTGTGATTTGCCAGATGCGCGAGAGGCGCCAGTATTCTTCGCCCACGGTGTCGCTGGCGCGTAGTAAAGCCCGTTGC
>Ga0209084_1001234_pt1 | contig 21992 bp, 20 predicted proteins | sample C_130820_MF_Meta_FD_187309 | JGI IMG/M metagenome (GOLD analysis project Ga0209084, IMG submission 187309) | Freshwater microbial communities from Lake Croche, Canada to study carbon cycling - C_130820_MF_MetaG (SPAdes) (version 2) | ecosystem: Environmental > Aquatic > Freshwater > Lake...
TTGATTTTTTCTTGTTTTGATGTTGAGTGTTCTGTAAACAAACGTGTAGCGTATGCTAAGTTTGAGTTGAATACCGCAACCTCATTCAATTTATTTCTGAAGATGTTTAATGCTTTTCTGTATTCTTCATTCTTTTCTCTAAGAACTTGTACTTCATTTGTACTACTTTCTTTAAGTGCCATGTTAAATGCCGAGCCAGTTCTTAGTTTTGGTAAACCACCTTTTCTACCTGCTCTACTACCTGCACCTAATGTACGTACACCTTCTTTGGTTTCCGCTTTTTTCACAGGAACTTGTTTGTTTGTTCCAAGTTTAGCTTGTTCCTTATATTCAAATTTTGCTTTACCCGTACCAACCGCTTTAGGACCTTGTTTCATTTTTGTTTTGAAACCTGTTCCTTGATTTGGTTTTTTTGAGTAAACTTTTACGTTAGGACCTTTTCCCATTCCAACTCCTTTTGGTTTGATTGTTTTCTTACCTAATTTAGATTCAAACATGTTATCCATGTCTTCTTCGTCTTCATCGTCAAATGAGATTTCGTCTTCGTCTTCTTCTTCGTCTTCGTCTTCGTCTTCATCGTCAAATGAGATTTCGTAAACAACTTGGTCAGTGCCAGCATCTCCTGTCATTTCTTCTTCCTCGTCAAATTCTTCTGAGTTAAAATCCATGTCTTCGTCTAACTCCATATCAGAGTCGTCCTCGTTAAAAACTTTTTCAACGATGTCATGGATAGAATCAGATTCGTAAAACTCTTCTTCATCGTCCCACATGTCTTCTTCGCTTTCTCCAACAATCATATATTCTTTGTTTGCTTGAGTATCCTTAAGATTAATATTACCGCCAGCATCTTTCGTTACTACGATATTATCATCAGGTCCCATCAATTGGAATACACGAAGAACTTCTTCGTCTGATTTGTTAGTTAAGTCGATAGGTTCTGCCATGTCATCATCTGCCGTGTCATCATCTGCCGTGTCATCATCTGCCATGTCATCTTCCATGTCATCGTCTTCAACGTCTGTATCTTGGTTATCAGCATCCATATCCATGTTACCCATGTCCATATTTGCATCGTCTTCAACCTCGTCATTTGATTCTTGTTCAAATAGAGATTCTTTTACCAATTCTTTGATTTCTTGCGACATTGTTGAAGCAAGTATTCCTTTTGCATTTTCGGCAACCGCTTCTTCCAAATTTTTCATTTGAATGATTGCATCTTCTACTAATGATTTTTCTTTTGCCATTGTGAGTTTTATATTTTTATATATAAATATTACCAATTGTGAAAAAAGTTTAACTTAACCTAATTCCAATCGGTTTATTTATTACTTAATAAATATCTCCCATTTGACAAAAAATAAAAAAGGAGACCTTTTGGGTCTCCTTTTAATTTATTATTGAAATTTAATTTACTCTATCACTTCATCAATTTTACTTTCAACAATTGCCGTAATTCTCCAATCTTGGGTATACGCCTCGAAAATCTTAGTTACTTTCGCCTCAACATCAGTTGGTGTGAATCCGTTTACTAATTTTTCTTCTCTCAATTTTTTAACTTTTCCTGTTTCAGAATCTACTGAATCAATTGTAACTTTCGCTACGAAATACTTTTCTCCTTGTTCCATGTTTAATAATTTTTTTATCTGTTTCCTAAATAATCGTTCAATTTCTTCATTAAGTCAAGCGATTTATTTCCTGAATCTCCAACATGTCTTTCTACCGACATTCTTTTTTCTTCTTCAATGTTCTCTTCAAAATTACCTTTATCTTCTTTATTTAAGAAAAGATATGCTCCTGGTGTTGATGGTGAAGATACTAAATCAAAACAGATTAATTCAAAATCGTCTTGTACTTCATTCTGTTCACCAATCTTTTTTAAAGACCCAACACCTCTTGATGAGATACCAAGGGTTACACCTTGTCTTAAGTAGTTTGCCGCCATATCTCCTTTAGTCGATACAATTCCTCTTTCGTGGAATCCTGGACTTGTCAATAATTTTAGTTTACCCATCAATGTATCTCCTTCCCACCAAACATCCGTAATTAAATGAGACACTCGGTCTAAATCAATTAGTGAAGATTCGGGGTGATTTAATTCGGATAAAGAGGTACCTTTTTGAATTAGTTTTTTATAATTGTCCGCCTCTCTTTTAAGGATACGTTCAGGATATATTCTACCGTTTCTATTAGGTGTATTGTATTTTTGTAAAACCGCATAAAACTCAAATGGTTTAGAATGGTCCAACATATTCGTTGATTCTAATATGTAAGAATTTTGTTCACTTTTTGGTGAAATGTATCCTGCGTCATACTCGACTAATATCCCTTTACCTGACTCACCAGGTTTTATAATTTTTAGATTCATCTTTAATTTTAATTATAAATATTAAAGATTGTCTATTTGTGTTACTAATTCTTTTCTTTTACCGTTTTTAGTTGGGTAAAACTTAAAGTACTCGTGTTCATTAAAACTTTGTTGTAGAATGTCTTTTGTCATTTTTTTCAGAGAATCCCGTAATCTAACTGATTTGAAGTCTGTATCTTGTTCTTTTAGGTAAATGTTAATTTCTAAATTTAAGAATGATTTTTTTCCTGTTGATAATCCGCTTGACCGTAAATCTAAATCAACAATAAAGTTGTCGTCAAATAAGTACCTGTCAATACTACTATGTACAATGTGTTTTATTGCTCGACTTAGGTTTAAAACAACTCTGTTCCAATTCTCGGTGTTTTTTATTGGTTCTACCCATGTTTGAAGATTTAAATAAAGTGATTTAAAGTTTATTGAGTCTACCGTGCCATATACGACTTTTGTAGACTTGAATCCTTGGATTTGTGAGGTTTTCCCCTTTTTCATTAATTTCCATATTTTTATAGTTTATTTTCCAAAAAAATAGGTATATTTGTTCCAATAGTCAAAATAAATTAAAATGAGGAGATATTTGTAGTTATATGCTAATAATCAAAGTAGAAAAGGGAAACATCGAAAGAGCCCTAAAAATGTACAAAAGTAAGGTCATCAAAACAAGACAAATGTCTGAATTAAATGAACGTAAAACCTTTGTTAAAGATTCTGTGAAGAATAGAGAAATGATGAAGAAAGCAAAATACGTTCAACAGAAGTACAAATCTAACGAGGATTAAAGAGTTTCTTTAAGATTCTTTAATTTAAAGTAAGATAGTTTGTCATACTTTTCTGATTCAACCTTTTCAATTGTTTCGGTAATTCTATTTAATGTACCGATATCAGAACCCTCTTGTAGGGTTTTTAGTTTTACAATTACCTCTCCTTTAATTGAATCAAAATTTTCTTTTAATACAGAATCGTCTGTAGATAAAAATTTCATTAAATCTTTCTTTTCAGATTCGTCTAATCCATTGATATAACTTGAAATTGTTTTATTAGCAACACTTACCATTGTGGTTAGTGGTAATTTTATAATTTCCTTACTAATTGGTTTAGGTACCATTAAAGATTCTTTAATCAATTTTTTACTTTTGATTTTAGACTCGATAGTTAATACATCCGTAGAAAATAACCCGTCAACAGTTTCGTATAGGTTTTCTGATTTAACGTTGTTCACCCAAGTCTTTAAATTATTTAAATCGGAAGGTTTAATTTTGTTAATAGAATTTTCATACATAGTAACACACTCGTGTATGTAGTCATAAACTGTATTCTCCTTTAAACCTTTTTTAGAACTTAATTCATCGTACAAATAAAATATTTTACTAATATTTTTATTTTCCAATACTAATTTTTTAAAATTCTTTAACTCATCTTTAAAAGTATCGTTAGAATATGATTCTAATAAAACTTTTTCTATTTTAGATTTTAATATACCAAACTTAATCATTTTCGTTTTTTTATTATAAATATCAATCTTTTAGAAGTTTACTCAGTTGAGCCTCCATTTCTCCTAAAGAATTTTTTCCTTTGGATAAATCAATATACGAGTCTTCGTCCGTTAATGAGTTTGATTCTAATAGAATTTTTAAGTTATCTCTTTTAAATGATTCAGGAGTTACTCCCGCATCTCCACCTGGTTCAGGTCCTGAGGGTGGTGGTGGAGGTGGCATTGATTCTCCTCCTCCTTCACCACCTCCAGGAGGTGGTGGTGGGGCTCCTCCCGCGTTTGCCGTTGACCCTGATTTGTTACCATATAATTTGTCAACATTGTCAAAGATACCTGAATGAGTAATGATTGTTGCGGTATTTGTTAACTCAGCACCAACCGCTTTCTCAATACGTTGTTGTTGTAAATCAAGTTTAATTTCTTCATCAGAGAATCCTAACACATGTTTTTTCGCCCACGATACTGACACAGGTGCAATACCTTCGATGGCGGTAACCGCATCTTTGTAAAGTAAAATCTTCTCTTTCCATAAATCGACTTTTAATAAATCCGCTTGAGATGATGGATTTGTTAAACCTAATGTAAAGTTCGATAACTCGTCCTCAAACCCTAATAGGAATAAGTGAATGATTGCGATTTTATTCATTTCGGCAATCATACATTTTTGAATTCTATTGATAGTTCTTGCAAAACGAATATCCATTAACGATAAGTTTTTGCCATCACCAACAATTTCCTCAAAACCTAAAAAGGCTTTAGGAACACGTAACGCGGTTAATAATTTCTTTTGGATGTACTCAATATCGGCAATTTCCGATAAGTTCTGAGCTCCTGGTAATGTATCGATAGGATTTGCTTGTGCAGGGTCACGAACAGGAATAAAATAATCTTGGTCAACCGCCATTTGGTTGAAACGTAAATCAACATTACCTGTTTTAGAGTCCACAACTTGGTCTCTTTTAAATTTGTTTGCAACACGTTGTACATACGCCTCAACATCTTTATCATCCATGTTACCAACAAATACTTTGAACACTCTTCTTTCAGGTGCTCTTGATGTTCTATAAATTAACATCGCATCTTCAGATAACAATAATTGTTTCCAAATACGTCTTGCCTTCTCTAACATGGAAGTACCGTATGGAAGTTTTCTATCATCACCTAATAATCTAAAGTGGGCTATTTCCCATGAATTGAATTCCATATCCTTAGCCTTCCATTTAAATCTTAAACCTTTATTTTCAATAGGTTCATCGATGTTTTGTTTTGCCGCTTGAGCTGGCATACCTCTCTCTAAACGTTCAATTTCAATGTTTGGTAATTGCATACAACCAACAATACCCTTATCTGAATCTAATTTTAAATAAACAAAATTGTCTCCGTACTTACAAGTATTTCTTACCCACATAGGTAAGTTTGTGTTGATATCTAACACATTATTAAATAAATCGGTTAGTATTGATTTGATTCTTTTTGATTCGGAATAGATTTGTAACATATATCCATTCTCATCCACTGTTGTGGATTCTTCACCATAAATGTCTAACGCCGCAGAAATTTCGGGAGTATATTCCATAGATTCGTAATCGTAAAATGATGCCAATCTTGTTGGTTCGTAATAAACCGATTGGGTATACATGTTACTTTCAATCTTTGTCCATTGATTGGCTAAGTAATAAGTTTGTTGAGCTTGTAATAACTCTTTGTCGTATTCTTGTTTAGAAGTAGTCTTTAATAAGTCTTTTCTATCGAACTTATATGTTGGGTAATCTTGGTTTAACAGGGCGTTAGGACCAAATGCGTGAGATAATCTCTGCCATACTGTTAAATTACCGTTATTATTATTTTCCATGTGAGTATTTTAATTCTTTCTACAATAAATATACGAAAGGTTTAAAGTAACTGAAGCGTTCTGGTTTTTAATCCTATTAAGGACACGGAACCTCTAATAAACATGTTTGATTATAGTTAATCACATATATTTCATACGTTCCAAAATAATTATCATTTTCATAACTATATGGTAGTAAAACGGTCCCTATATTAATAACTCCTCCCGTACAAGGATAGAAAGTTATATTGGCAAGTTCCCCAATATAATTTACCGTTAATATATCTAAAATTATACTCATTAATAAATTTTATTTAAAATGAATATATCTGAATAGATTGAGTTTAATACACTGTTACTACTAAACTGTACGGTAACATTTAAAGTATTTGAGACGGTTGTGTCAAATGTCGTGTTATTAACTGAGTTAAATGCAAACCCTTCTGGTTGACCTGTTGATTGTCTTTCATTATGATACGCACCCAAAGTAACAATTTCGGCGTTTCCAGCGGTCCCAAGTTTTCTAATCGTAAAGTTTGATGATAATTGCCAAACATCGTTTGTTGAAGCTCTCATATTTTGAGCTAAACTATCCACAAGTAAAACAGACCCCGATTTAATTCTAATTCTTATATCATCATTACCTTTAGAAGATATTAAACCTGCAAAATCGGCTCTAAAACTATCACCTATTTTAAATCCATTAGCGGGTACTGTTAGTGTACCAACACCACCACCAATTAATGTTGACTCAACAGTTGTTGCACTTACAACAACACTATTACCTGTTTGAGCGTACAGACCAAATACTGTTGCAAAAGGCGTTAATACACTATTTTTTATTTTATATGTCGTCCCTGCTTGCTCAACCACAAACTCGGCGTTTTGTGTTATTGCGGTTAATTCGGGTAATGAGGATATCGGTAGATTTGGCATTTTCTTTTTAGTTTATAAATAGTTTAGGTTATAATAATTTTTGACCCATCAGACTGTAACACAAAGAATCCGTTTGCTTGTAATAAGAATCTTGTTGGGTCCGTTGGGGTTGGTGTCATAGTGTGAGTAGGTGTAGGTGTTGGAGTTTTAGTACTTGTTACCGTTGGTGTTACTGTTTGTGTTGGTGTTACACTTGGTGTTGGGGTTACTGTTTGAGTAGGGGTGATTGTTGGTGTTGGGGTTGGCGGATTAAGGGGGTCAATCATCTCAACATACAGTAGGTCATTTCCACCAATACTTTGAGTTAAATAATATGTTTCAGTTCCTGGGTCACTTCCTGTGAATCCACTCATTAAGACTCCATTTTCATAAACATTAATATTATAATAAACTCCACCTGAAATACTAAACGTCATATAATCTCCCGCAATATTTGAGTTTAAGAAACCATTCCCACTTTGACCATTTGTTAACGGATAAGCGAAATTAAATGAGGAACTAAAGTTGGTAACAATTGATGCCATTGAACATCCATCAGTATCGAAATTACTAATTAAAAAGTTTCTATATGGTGTCGGTGTAGGTGTTTTAGTTGGTGTTGGCGTCGGAGTTTTAGTGTTTGTCGGAGTAATCGTATGTGTTGGAGTTATAGTTGGTGTTGGAGTAATTGTTTCGGTGGGTGTTGGTGTGATGGTTGATGTTGGGGTTATAGTTGGCGTAACAGTTGGTGTTGGGGTTGGCGGATTAAGGGGGTCAAGGACCTCAACATATAATAAATCATTTCCTCCAATACTTTGGGTTAAATAATAAGTTTCAGTATACGGAGGAACTCCTGTATAACCACTCATTAATATTCCGTTTTCATAAACATTAATACTATAATTTAACCCTCCCGTTATACCAATACTTAAGGAATCCCCAACCGTATTTGTTGATAAGAATCCATTACCACTTTCTCCATTATTGATAGGGTACGTGATATTAAAAACTGAACTAAAACTAGACGATACGGATGTTACTGTGGACCCGTCAGTATCATAATTAACAATTAAAAAGTTTCTATATGGTGTTGGTGTTGGGGTCGGAGTAGTGGTTGTTGTAGGTGTTGGGGTTGGTGTCGGATAATAAACACTATAAGTAAAATCACACGTTAACGGTGTTGGCGTCGGAGTAGTACTTGGGGTAATAGTAGTGGTTACCGTTGGCGTTGGTGTTGTTGTTACCGTTGGTGTTATAGTGGTGGTCACTGTTGGAGTAGTAGTTACCGTTGGTGTTATAGTCGTAGTTACTGTTGGTGTTGGTGTGTTAGAAGGTGTTTGTGACGGTCTTGGAACTCTGTTTCTTTGTTCATCAACCTGTAACTTATAACCTGTAAACGCCTTAACAGTGAAAATACCTTGTCCTGGAACATTTAACTTGCTACCCGCGAATAAATTACCTGATTTTTTTCTTAAATTCCTACCCATAATTATAAATATTAACGACCACCAAATAACCATCCGTATTTCGCATATTCCTCACGACCGACATTACTATTTGAAAATTGGTTGGTTCTTTCTGTCCCATAAGGTATTACAGGATTGAATTCGATTTGTTTACTAGCGGAGTGGTTATTATTAACCGACCAAGAATCTAACATTGCCTTAGTGTGTTCAGTTACTTTAGTTAAATTACTAAAAGATGATTCGGCAACATATGTCGCCATAGCAACAGACATAATTAAATCGTCATGGTGACCCTTTTGATGGTCAGGTCTACCACTGATATAAATAAACGTATTCATTTCATTATAGAGTCTCGCACTATAGATTTTAAAATCATGCCTCATTACCTCTTCAAAGGACGCAATGATTTGAACTCGTTTATTGTTAAAATTTATTCCAGGAATTTTTTCTAATGCTTTAGGGTCGTACTTCCATTTGTTTGCACTATCCACACCGTCAACATAAAGATTCTTATATCCCATTTCCTGCATCTTTCTTGCAGTTGAAACTCCCATACCTCCTGTGATATCAATTACAACAAAACAAGAATACATATTAGCCCATTTATAACAAATTTCGGCCATTGTATCAGGTGGTAATTTACCAACGTATTCTGCAACTTGTTCTCTCGTATCAAAATCGATTATTTGGAATGAACTAAAATCCTCGCTATCACCACGACTGACATCGACACCCATAACATACTTGTGACCAATAACAGGTTCTTTCCATATCCATAAGGCGTTACCCATCATTTTGGTTTGTGGTTCAGTTAACATATTTTCACGAATCTTCTCCAATAATAATGAATCAAATACGTTATCACCTGAACCTAAAAAATTACACTCTAACTCTTGTGATACTTTTCTCTTATCGTATTTAAGTTTTTTAACCATCCCCTCAAACCAAGATGAACAAGGTTTATAACCCTCGTCCATAATCTCTCTGAGTTTAGTATAGTCTCTATCATCAAATGAAATTCCACCCCAACTTACAATATTCTCTTTATCATATTCTTCTTTGTTTAACAAATAATGAATAATATTATCTGTCTTAACAAGATATAAATCTTTAGTATATCTTGGGTCTCTATACCAAAACATTTCAGTGATTTTAAAATCGTTCATATTTCTTAATGCTTGGTCATAGATTTCGTAATAAATTGCATCATAACCATTCGGTGTTGAGACAACAATTACTTTACCCCCTGTAGATAGGGACGCCATACATGCTGACCAAAAATCACTGTCGGCCTCGATAAAGGCCGCCTCATCAAATATTAATATTGTTGGTGTAAATCCACGTAAAGCATCCTTTGAGGTTGCCACCGCTTTAACTTCACATCCGTTAGTTAGTTTATAATGTTTTTGAGAGTTTTTATCAACTGAGAACCCCGCATTAGTCCATGATGGCCATTGGTTAACAAACGCTTTAATTTTATTTGCCATCTCAAGTGAGGTGTCCAACTTGTTTGCAATAATTAGAATTTTCTCAGGTCGTTCTTTTTTGGCGAAAACTAATTTTTTTGATGCCCATCCTGCGGTTACAGTGGTAACCCCTGCCTGACGGTATTTTAATGCGATATTTTCATTATAGTTCTCATAATCCTCTAACAATGAAATTTGGTCAGGGAATAATTCCAATGGAACGTATTTTGATACTGTGTTATCGTATGTTTGTAAGTATGTTCTTAACGCATAAGGTGTGTCCCTCATACATTTTACATACTCCATTAATAACTGTTCTTTTGTTAAAGTCATAAAACCATTTTTATATAAATATCAAAACCCCCATTTAAATTAATAAATGAGGGTTTATATAAATCTAATCTTTATTTTATAAACCTAAAGAAGATAAATCAATGTCATCTAAGTCATCTTCATCATCGTCATTAGACATACTATCTTCGTAATCTTGTTTCTTCAAATCCTTAACAATTTCATCAACCATTCTTTGGATAAATTGAGTCCCTTGAGGGTCACCATTTAAAATCAATTTTGCAACTCTAAAAAATTCTTTAGCGTCCAATTTAGAGAATCTCATGAAAAGGTAATGTTGGATATGTTTCATGTCATCTTCGAATAATTCCATCGGATATGTTGCGACAAATTTCTCCCAAAATACAGGACCTAATCTTGAATCCCAAATCTCCGCAGGTAATGTGTCTTCAGCATTCATAACCAATTCTTGTTGTTTTGGGTCATCAGGTAAACCATGTGTACCAAATACCTCATAAACACCTTTTACTAATTCGTGAATAAGTAATGGGAATGTTGCCGCTCTTGCTTTAACTGTTGGTGGGTCAGTTTCTTCATCAACCTCACTTTGACCCATTTGTCCACCACCTGAACCTGCCATACCTTCCATATCAGGATATATCCAATACATGTGTTCCATTAATGATTGTGTTACACCGTAAAGGTTTAACAATTGTGGGTCTAATCTATTTAATTCTTCACCAACCAAAACATACATATGACCACCTTTAAACGCCGCCCCTTGTATTAATGAGTTAATGAATCTTCTTTTTGCTTTTTCTAAATTGAATTGTTCAAACGCATCTGCAAAATTTAACAAATCTTCAGTGTGTTCTTCCGCCTCTTTAAACGCATCTTCAACTTCATCTTCTTCAGGTTCTTGAGGTTCTGTTCTCATACCTTCAGCGGCGCCCATACCACCATGAACCAATTTAGCATCAAACTGTAACGCTCCCTTAGGAATTCCAAGTTCTTTCTTAACTAAATCAATCGCTAAATTTTCAAGGTATTCTTTGTTTTGACTTTCTATTCTTGAGATTTGTTGTAAACCTCCCATAGCCATACCCATAAGGTTCATTAAAGGATTTCTACCTTGTAATGGAGCGGTATTACCTAAATAACGTCTAACCTTGTCTACAGAGTCTTTAAATCGTTTTGATGAGACAACCTCAATAAAGTCTTTATCTCCACCTGGTATCGCAGGATGTTCGTGATATGGAGTTTCTTTTGAAGTAATTTTTCTTTCAATCCCAGGTTCCATTCTTTCGGGTCCTTCGTAATCAATCGGTGCCTCTTTTAAACTTGATTTAATTTCAGTTAAAAGAGAACGTTCTCTATTTGTTAAACCTTCAGATAAAGATTTTCTCTCTAACTGTCTTTTGGTTCTTAGTATTTTTTCCATTTTTAAATTCAGGCCCATATTATTTTAATTTAATTCCTATTGATTTAAATGATAACCAACTTGGTAATTTTCCTTTAGACGCCTTAGGTGCCTTAGCAGGACCTGGTTTAGGACTATAAGGTGTTCCAGGTTTAGTTGGTTTCGTTATTGGTTCTTTTGTTTTTGGTTTAGGAGGTGCGACCTCTTGTTCGTCAACTTCGTGTTTGTGGGCCTTTGGAGCCTTTGCAGGACCTGGCTTAGGACTATAAGGAGTTCCACGTTCTTTCTCTTTTGTTTTTTCCTTTTCCTTAGTTCTTTCTTTTTCCTTAGTTCCTTGTTCAGACACTAAAGATAAGAAATCTTTTTTAGACATCTTAGGCGTAATGTGCTTTTCAACCAACTTCATGATTTTTCTTTCAAGTTCACTTTCACCCATACTACCAATACTTGGTGAGATTTGGTTTAGGTTCTTTTTCGTTAAACCTGCGGCGGTACTTGCGATTTTTTTATAATAGTCTCCCATATCAAATGTTTCTTTTGTTTCTTTTTTATTTTCAGGTATTTTTTTAAAATTTGTTTTCTCGGCAAATTCTTCCGCCATTTTACACCATTTTTTTTGTTCTTTGGTTTTACCATCACCACATTTTGCGAAAAAATATTTTTGTTGTTTTTTTGATTCAAACTTTTCTTGGAGTTCTTTATCTTCCATCATCCCCATACCATCGGCGCTTGCGTCAGGGTCATTAACAACATTTAATGTCGAACCTTCTTCCATTGGAGTTACGGTAACTGTATTATCTGATGGATTCTTCTTAACCGCATAACCTTTACCACTTGGGTTATCAGGAATTGTTCCACCATTTGGGCCAACCTTATAACCTGGTTTAGGTGGTAGTGGGGTTACTTGTTCAGATAATCTACTATGTAACGCATTTATTTGTCCCTCATTCAAATCAGAAAGAAGCGAACCACTAAATCCGTGGTTAATTAATTGAAGTATTTTTCTATTATTAGTTTTCATAAACTACTTTTTTTTCGAATTCAAGAACTATGTCCCTTTCATACAATTTATTTTTAACCGATTCCTCAGTTTCTCCGAATCTAAATACTAATCTTTTGTTTACCTCAAAATTAGTAGTTTCGGTTTCGTTCTCCCAAGATAAGGCAATAACTCCATCAATTGCGTCTATCATTGAAAAATAATCCGAATTTTGTATTACCGATAAAGTTATTTCATCGTTTTTCAAAACCCCAACTTTATTTATGTGTTCCAAATCAGGTGGTAATGGGTATCCGTTAGACGGTTTAGATTCCCAGGAATCTCCCCAAATACTTTCCAATCCTATAGAGAAGATAAATTCGTAAATATTATCTCCTTTATAGTTTGGACCTAATTCGTTTACATAAATTAAATAACTCATAGAATACTACCTTTAGGTGTAACTCTAAGTGTTTTATTGTTATATTCAAATACTAAGTTACTATTTTTATTCTTACCTAAAAGTTTTGCCTTTGGGTATTTTGTAATAATTTTAGTTGATGAAATTTCTTGTGAAACACTTTCAGATAAACTTTTAATTCTTTGAGCTGTTTTTTTGTTTTTATCCGACTCAGTTAATTGTTTTTTCTTTTTTTCTTCAGTTAAAACTCTTTCTCTTTCGTCAATTTTAAAATATTTTTTTAAGATGTTATCCACTTTAGATTCTGAGAACATTCCCTCAATCATTTCTTCCATACGAATTGCATGGTCGTCAGATAGTCTATGGTCATCTCCGCTTTTTCTAATTTTTCTAGCTCCTCTTGGATTGTGTCTTGGGTATTCTTCAATATCTTCTTGTTCGTCCATATCAAATATGTCTTTAACAAACGCCTCAGGGTCCTCAATATCACTATCATGTCCTGTAAAATCCTCAGCCATTTCTCCATCAGGTGATGCTGGTGGTTCGGTTTCCATTCCTTCTTCACCCATTCCTTCTTCACCCATTCCTTCTTCACCCATTCCTTCTTCTTCACCGTCAAATTTAGATATAATTTCTTCTTTGTCTTCTTCTTCTAACGAATTTAAATCAAGTGCTGATAACACAGAATTAATCACGTATTTAGTATCGTTAGATGTCATTTTGTTTTCCTCATCAGATGAAAAAACTCTTAGTTTTTGAGCCAATTTACCTGTTAATTTTTGAATGGTTTTTAATGTTACAGGTTCATCTTCTTGACCTTCCTCGTCACCCATGTCGTCTTCCATTCCCATGTCGTCTTCCATTCCCATATCGCCTTCAGGAGATGGTGTGGGAGCTGGTGATGGTGCGGGGGCAGGTGCGGGAGCAGGTGCGGGAGCAGGTGCGGGAGCAGGTGCGGGTGCCGCTTGTTCGTCAGTAGGCATTTTTAAATAATATTTCTCCTCATTATTCTCATTTTCATTAAATAATGATAAGTTTTTACCATATCCTTCAGATACATTAATTTCTTTAATAATTAAATTTAACCTTTTTAACGCTTGAGAGTATGATGAATAATATTTTCTATTTTTCATAGGGTCAAGATACTCTTGAGTCGACTCATTAATACCTTTTTTAATTACGTATCCGTTTTTTTCTTTAACGATATTATAGGTGTTGCCATCAGACAATACTTTTTTAAATTCGTTAGATTTATCTTCATTAATAGGTTGAGGAATATTTTCATTATATCTTGATATCTCAATCATACGTTTAATCTTATCCATACCTTGTAGTTTTTCACTACCAATCGGTTTTAAATTTCCCATTTTGATGTTTTTTTTTTAAATTATTTTATATATAAATATATCGATTAACACAATTCGTACGTCATTAGTTTTAAAAATAAGGTTACGCATATATTTTAGGTGGTGTTACGTCATCTTTTGATAAAACTTTAGCGACTAAATCTCCTGTGCCCCAAGTTTTTAGTGATTCACATTTACTTAATTTGTCTGAACCAATATCATTTTTTAACCCATTAGTTATACATGTATAATACGGTAACAATAATGTTTTAACGGTTGCCTCAATACCATAATTAGGCGTCGAATAATTTTTAACCCCTACTTTATTGTAATCTGACATTCCTGAATCTTTACTTAACTTAAATGTTGTATTAAATGGGTTGTTTGTCGCTTTACCTCCTTCTCCCTTTCTCCAAGCATAAAAGAATTTTAAATTTTCCTCAGTAATTGGTGCTCCAACTCCCGTTAAAATTGCGGTGTAAAAATCCTTATCGTTACCAACATTAATTTTGTCAAAATCTGAGGTAGTTTGAATTTTACTTAAATCGGTATCTTTAAATCCTTTTTCGGTCAATAACTCAAACAATTTTGTTAAGTCTTCTTCAGATAATTTACCATCGGAAGTCACACCATTATCGGATTCGAATGACCTAACCGCCATTTCAGTTTCAGGCCCAAATAAACCATCAACACCCCATTTAGGCAGTGAATAACCTAAAAACTGTAATGCGGTTTGTATCTTTTCAACATCCTTATCATAAGGGATTTTTGAGTTTGGTTTTTTTAAGTTCACAAATTCTTTTCCTGATTTTGAGATTGTGTCTAAATCCGATAAAAATGTTTCCCCTGTTTCTTTTGATGGTGTTTGAGCACTCTCTTTTGAACCTGTAAATATTTGGTCAGAATTGACTAAAAGTTCTTTTAAGTGGTGTCCCCTGGGTAACCCTATATGTACGTGAGTAATATCTGGATGGTCTAACCATTCCGAAATTGCCCCAATATAGTCACCAACTTTAACAACGTCCCCTTTTTGTAATTTAACATCTTTTAAATGTGTGTAAAAAATGTCAGGAAATTCCCCTGACCCTTTGATTGATACTTGAGTACCAAATATTTTACCTGAGTTTTTACCCGTATCTCTAATTTCACGAACAACTCCTTCAGTGTAAGAATTTACGACCGTTCCTGGAGGTGAAAATATATCCCAAGCATTATCGGACTCCCAATTACCAAGAGCTCTTCCACCATGGTTTTTTGGACCATTTTCTAAGTCAGTTTTAAAAGTTCCTCCAATATTTGTTGTGGATTCCTTAATTGATAATTTTTTATCGGTATATTCATTTTCAAAATCAAATAATTTTTGGATATACCCGTTTCTTCTTAAAACTTTAAATACCAAATTTTCATCTGAATATTCACCATCTTTTTCCAATCCGCAAGTTCTATACTTCTTAATTTTATCTTTATATTTTTGGATTAATTTTTTAGCATCGTCAAGAGGTTCATCTTGAGCGTTTTCAATCGCCCCATCAATAATCTCCATCCATTTGGTTGCCTTATTCTTAATTAAGTTAGTGTCAACCTCAACATTTTCTTTTTTAGGTTTATTTGTCCATTCGTCATGTAATACAGAATAGACCCCACTACTAAAATGTGCTTCAGACTCGTTTTGTACATATAACTCCACCTCATAACCGTATATCGTTATGTTATGGTTATCATTATACATTGTTTTTTTTAGGGTGAATAACTCAGTGTATAACGGTAATTGTGATTCTGAAAATTGGTTGAAGTCTGCTAAGATATGTAAATCAATGTCTGAAAAGGTTGACCAATTATAGTTTGCCAAAGACCCTGTCATAATTATATCTGACACAACAACATCGACTTTAAGGAATTCTATAAATTCGTAGGCAATATCAAGAAGACGACCCCTAACTGTAGGGTTCATCGTTTTTTCGTCATTTCCTGACGATTTCCAAATCTTTGGATTTAATTCATCCTTTAAATGAAAACTGTTTAAAATGTTTTTTAGGTTACTCATCAAAAATAAATATTTGAGTAATCCGATTTGTTACAGTTTTTTATATTTAAATGTTTTAGCAATCTTAATGCTGAAGAATTTTCCTTGTGATTCGGACATTCTAAACTGAGTATACAATTGATGAGGGACCTCATCGTATTCATATTTCATACCGTTTTTAAACTCAATTATTAGTTTTTTACTTTCGGTATCATATTCCGTTTTCGTTAGATTGCTTGAATCTATTTCATTAATAATCTTCGTCCCGATTATCTGTTCTTTTTTTATTGCCATTTTCTAAAGGTATTTCTATATCGATTAAACTCATTTTATCTTCAAGATACTTAACAAATTCATTATGGTCAATAGCAGGAAAGAAACCTTTTAATTCTTGAAATAATTTTGTATGTAAAGAACTAAATCTTTGAAAGTTTCTCATGATATCATTTGGGTAGTAAGGTGGTCTCTCCAAGTCTTGTTGAGTCCACCCCTCCCTTTGAAAGGCTCTCCGTAAATTACGGTAAGTTTCCAATAGGTCCTCATCAGCCCTTAAAGTTGTAATGTACTTTGTATAATGTTTCATCATATCCATACTTATAAATATAAGGTTGTTTGAGTTGAAATTACCAAATTAAAGATTATATTTTAAAAAAACACTTACATGATAGAATCAAAAGATAGTAGCGGACCTAATAAAGATAAAGGAAGTAGTGGTGATTCTGCCACACCTGTTTTAGACAACTTTAGTAGAGACCTAATTAAATTAGCCGAAGAAGGTAAATTAGACCCTGTGATTGGACGAGAAAGAGAAATAACAAGAATTGCTCAAATCCTTTCAAGACGGAAAAAAAACAACCCAATCATTATTGGTGAGCCAGGTTGTGGTAAAACTGCAATTGTTGAAGGTTTGGCGATTAAAATTTTTAACGGAGACTGCCCAAGAAATTTAATGGACAAACGAATATTATCTTTAGATATGACCTCGATAGTTGCTGGTACAAAATATCGTGGTCAATTTGAAGAACGTATGAAAGTAATTATTGAGGAATTACAAAACGCTCCAAGTATCATTATTTTTATTGATGAAATACACACCATTGTTGGTGCAGGTAATTCGTCAGGTTCAATGGACGCATCTAATATCTTTAAACCCGCTCTTGCTCGAGGAGAAATCCAATGTATTGGGGCAACGACTTTAGACGAGTATCGTAAGAATTTTGAAAAAGACGGAGCTTTAGAAAGACGATTCCAAAAGGTAATTGTTGATTCAGCAACAAAAGAAGAAACGATTCAAATTCTACAACACAGTAAAGAGAGATACGAAAATTACCATAAAGTAAAATACTCTGACGAAATTTTATCACTATGTGTTGATTTGGCAGAACGATATATCACAGATAGAGAATTCCCTGATAAAGCGTTTGACATTATTGATGAAGTCGGGGCAAGAAGTCAGGTTGAGGTGAAAATGCCCGAAATTATTGAAAGACTAAAAGAACAGGCTCATGATATTAAACAAGAAAAACTTGATGTCGTTAAAAAACAAAACTATGAAGAGGCGGCAAGTCTAAGAGATAAGGAACGAAGAATTTTAGATAAATTAGATTTGGAAAAGAAAAAATTCGAGTCTGAGTTACAAACTCAAAAGAAAGAAGTGACTGTTGAGTTGGTGTACGAAGTCGTTTCAAATATGACTAAGATTCCACTGTCTAAATTAAATGCTAATGAGACACAATTATTGGCCAAGTTAGACGAAAGGTTGGGTAGTAAAGTTATTGGTCAATCTGAAGCAGTATCAAGAATTGCAAAGTCTATTCGAAGAAATAGATTGGGTATTAAAGACCCTAACAAACCAATTGGTTCATTCATTTTCTTGGGGTCAACAGGTGTCGGTAAAACACATTTGGCGAAACAATTGGCTAAAGAAATGTTTGGTAGCGAAGAAAATTTGATTAGAATGGATATGTCAGAATTCCAAGAAAAGCATACCATATCTCGTTTAATCGGAGCACCTCCAGGATATGTTGGTTATGATGAAGGCGGACAATTAACTGAACAGGTTAAAAATAAACCTTATTCTGTAATCTTATTTGATGAGATTGAGAAGGCAAATAAAGACATTTTCTCAACGTTGTTACAAGTGTTGGATGATGGTCATATTACTGACGGATTAGGTAGAAAAATTAATTTCAAAAATTGTGTAATCATTATGACTTCAAATATTGGGGTTAAAAAACTAGAAGACTTTGGGACAGGTGTTGGATTTAAATCTTCAACAAATACTTATGTCGAGGAAGAATATAAACGAGACATGTTGAAAAAGGAACTTAAAAAATTCTTCGCACCTGAATTCTTAAACAGAATTGATGAGGTCGTTATCTTCAACACACTAAAACGAGATGAGGTTAAACAAATCGTTAAATTAGAAATGGACAAACTTTGTGAAAGATTAGTTAAGTTAAAATATAACATAACTTACGATGAATCCGTATTGGAGTTAATTTCAGAAGTTGGTTTTGATGAGACCTATGGTGCAAGACCACTGAAGAGAGCAATCCAAGACAAAGTCGAGGATTTTATTTCCGAAGAAGTTTTAAAGGGAACTGTTCTTGAGGATGTTAGTTATGTTCTATATGTCGACAATACCGATGTTAAACTAAAGACAGTTAAAAAGACTAAAAAGAAAAAAGGGGAAAATTAATTCCCCTTTTTTTTAATCAAATAGTGTGTAACTATTTTTTGGTTTAGGTGTAAAGGAATGTTTTGTATATCCCAATTTCTCAATCATTTTTTTACCTATTTCGATTCCACTGTAAACATCTTCGATAACAACATATTCGTTTGGTGTGTGGTAGTTGTAGTACCCGATAGCAAAATTGATACACGAAAAATCAAAAAGTTGTTTTAACGCATATACGTCAGTATAAGGGTGAGATTGGTATTTTTGTCTTTTCTCAAATCCTTCAGTTAACACCTCATCACAAGATGTGAAAAATTCTGTACCTCTGTCAAATAATTGAACCCCCATACAAAATTCGGAAACCATCCAATTGCCAGGTGCGTCAAATTGAATTGCGTACCCAACATTTGTGAAGAATGTTTTATCGGCCTTTCTTGACCCATGACAACCTGTTTCTTCGGATACAAAGAACGCCGCCTTTAAGTTAGGAAGTTCTTTCAATAACTCTAAACAAGCATAGATACCACATTTGTCATCACCACCAATCCCTGTTGGGTTACCCTTGTCATTATACGCCTTTAAAGACGGTTTCATCTCATTCTGAGCGTTTGGTAGTAATCCCTCACGAATATTGATTGTGTCAATATTATGTACGGTATCGGTGTGAGCAACAACACATGGAAAATATTCGATATTTTCATCAGTTTGTTTTGTTGCGTAAATGTTAAACATTCCATCAACAAAAAACGGGATATTGTTTTCAGATAACCAATTGGTTATAAACTTAACCATTTGTTCTTCTTGGTACGTTTTGGATGGAACGGACAAAACACTCTTTAAAAGTTCGTAGTCTCTTTGCATAACACAAAGTTAAGCTTTTTTTCGGAAGTTCAAGATTTTATTTTCAAATAATTCAGGATTATGTAGAAAATTTCGGAATTCTTCAAGAGTATAACTCCTTACTTCGGATTGACTTCCTTGTTTTAATCCTGATTTATAGTAAGTTAAATATATTTTATTAGTTGTAGGGTCTAATTTTGTAACTCGAAATCCTTCGGTGTTAGTTCCTCTTTTTAAATCATAATATCTATTTAAATCATAATGTGATAAAACCTCATCAACCATTTTTCTAAATTTAATTAGATTTGGGTACTTATTACTATCCTCAATTTCTTCTAATATTTTTTCTAACTCATACTTTGCGTTTCTATTGACGGAATCGATATCAAATTCTCTACTACCATACTCGTATATATATTCCTCATATGGACCAACTGACATCGTATGTCCAATCTTTGATAACATCCCTTTTAAGTCCACATGTCTTTCTTTCGAAATATTGTACATACCCAACAAGACATTAACGGTTGTTACATATGTGTAGAAACATCCTGACTTGGCAAATAACCCGTAATTTTGGAATGGTTCACATAACTCTTCTCTTATTTCCTCTTCAGCGGCTTTTTGCATTCCCGAATCCTTTTCATGTGAGTAATCATCAATAATATTCTCAGTTTGTCTACTAAAAGTGTCTCTCAATAGTACTGAGGCCTCCTTATATTGGTCATCATCATTAAGTTCGGCAAGATTGGGTTTAATATAAATTAAAATTTGTTTAATTATCGCAATGTTTTCCTCATTAAGGTCCCTCATTAAATAACCCTCATCCCAATCCTGATATCCCATATCACTATGGTAGAAACCAATAGAGTCGTAATGATATGAACTAAATAATGCCTTTAAAAACCATAAATCCCCTTCACCTAAATCAAATAATTTAAAATAATCTTCATGGTCATCAAATTTAAGTGTGACCATACTTTTACCAGGGTTGTTCTTGTTAAATTTGAACCCCCTAATTAAATCATCAATATTGGCTAATTTATACTCATCAATATCTTCCCCACCACTAATTCTCTTTAATATGTTATAGGTACTACTAACACCAATCAAGTCGTAAATTTTGTCAGTAATTTCAGGGAATTTCTCAAGAATATCCGTCATTGTTAAATCATCGTTATTATAATTAAAAAATTCTATTAGTCCTCGATGTGGTTTGTGAATTAAATATGATAATGTTGGGGTAAGATAATCACCTTCTTTATCGACAATAATATAATTGTCTGCATCACGATATCTATTATAATATTTAGAAAAAAATGGAGGACCAAAGTATTTTGCAGACTCCAAAGTGTTACATTTCAATAACATAACCTTATCATCTTGATAGAAGATTTGACTACCGTCATAAGCTTCGTTTTTGTTTTCCTCTGTCTCTGCCATATTTATATCAAATAAATACTTTAAAAAATTGTTATTGTCGGATTTATTCGTATATTTGTAAAACAATAGTTCTTTAACATTATGGGGGTAAATTGGAATTGACTGACATAGTTGGTTATTCGGGGCATGTCAAGGCTGAGCTAACCTTGTAAAACTGGTTCAAATCGATACACGGCAACGTTATCAACAAACTTTCTGCAGTAGGATTAATCCGTACTGAGGAAAGTGTTTCAGTAGCCTAAGGCGAAAAAAACAACGGGTGGATAGACTTATACCTAGGAACAGAACGGTCTTCATGGTGTGACATCTACCATAAAAGGTGTAAACTCTAACCAATCAGAGGATAATCAGATGGTAGAGGGTAAGTTCTCAGTAAACCGAACTGTATAATAAGGGAACTGTGGGATTTCGGATTGTTAGATTAAACAATGACCTAAACATGTAGTCCTTAATAATCGTTATGAACAACTACGAGGGTTCGAGTCCCTCTATCTCCTCATTTAACATTTTTGTTCTTTTACTATATTTTGAAATATTTATAGTAAAAGAACAAAATGCCAAGAAAAAAACCTAATTTCCACTATATCTATAAAACCATTTGTAATTTTAATCAAAAATACTATATCGGAATGCACAGCACATCTAATTTAGAGGATGGGTATATGGGTAGTGGTAAAAGATTAAGATATTCAATAAGAAAGTATGGTAAGGATAACCACACTAAAATTATTATAGAGTTTTTACCTAACAGAGAATCATTAAAAGAACGTGAAATTGAAATTGTTAATTCGGATTTATTATTAGATGAAAATTGTATAAATCTTAAAACAGGTGGTTATGGTGGAGGGAAATTTTATTCTGAAGAACATAAATTAAAATGTTCTAAATCCGGTAATGAAATGTTTTTAAAAAAAATGCAAGATGAGGAGTATCGGAAAGAGTTTTCGAAAAAATTAAGTAATGCTTATAAAAAACAAGTTCTTGAAGGTAAACGAGAAAAAAAATATTTTTACG
>Ga0209084_1001235_pt1 | contig 21957 bp, 21 predicted proteins | sample C_130820_MF_Meta_FD_187309 | JGI IMG/M metagenome (GOLD analysis project Ga0209084, IMG submission 187309) | Freshwater microbial communities from Lake Croche, Canada to study carbon cycling - C_130820_MF_MetaG (SPAdes) (version 2) | ecosystem: Environmental > Aquatic > Freshwater > Lake...
TCGAAAAATGGACAAAAATAAATGTCCATTTTTAACTTTTCCAAAAAAGTCTTGGAAAAAAAAGAGAAAATTCGCCTCTACATGTGTAGGACCTGTTTTTTGGCACTTTTTCAAAAAAGCCCAGATTTCCCCTACATTATGTAGTATCTTTAACCATAATATTTTTATCTATGATAACATTTTTTGAAATATTTTTAATAATTTTATCTTCTTTTTCAAGGTCATTATCTCCTGAACCTCCCATTGACTCAATAATCATTTTATTGTATTGATCTGAGAATTTTGAAACCGCCTTAATACAATCTGGGTGAGCTTCTTTAAATTTTGGTATTAATCTTTGATTCTTAGATGCAACTCTTTTTATTGCCTTTCTTAGCTTCTTCTTTTCATCATCTTCTTTTTCCCATTTATTTTCATCTTTAATATATAAAACTTCCCTCTTTTTATCAGTACAATGTACTGGTCTTTTTTCAATTTCAAGAGCATTTAGATTATTAACTATTATATTTGAAATTCCATTTACATATCCAATCTCTCCTACTTTCTCCAAATCTGCTAATTGTAATTTAATAGAGTCAACAAAATCCATAATATTCATAGCATCTTTACATGTTTCATTTAAAAAGAATTGAAGATTAAAAGATTTATTATGTGAATTTGTTGTTGTATTATGTGAATGATTATTATTATTATTGTTATTGGTTCCATTTTTACAAATTTCAAAAAGCTTATTAGTCAATTCTTGGTTTTGTTTTTGTGTTTCAGTATTTTGTATCATCAATTCTTGATTTTGTTTAACAACTTCTAATACCATATTAGTAAGTATTTTAATATCATAGTCTGTATTATTTTCATTATTTTTAATAGTTTCATTATTTTTAATAGTTTCATTATTTTTAATAGTTTCATTATTTTCATAATTACATTTCTTTTTATGATTGTATAAGCTTTGTTTATGTAAATAGTTTTTACCACATTTACATTCATAATTTTGAGAAATTTTTTTGTAAGAATCGGGTAAGTTTTGGTAAGTATTTATATGTTTTGTAGTTAAACAATGTTTATCCCATAATGATTTTTTACTACATTTATAATGACATTTATCGCAAAAAAATTTAGGGTAACTTTTATTAATTGTTTGGTAAGTATTTGTTTCCATAATATATTATTATAAAGTTTCCTAAACCCTTTTTCTAAAAAATATAAAAAATTTTATCGTAACAAATTTAAAAATTTTATTTTGGGTTTAGACCATAAAAATTCAATATGCAGTGACAGACATTTTTTCGGCCGGGAAGATTCGACTTTTTCGAAAAATGGACAAAAATAAATGTCCATTTTTAACTTTTCCAAAAAAGTCTTGGAAAAAAAAGAGAAAAATCGCCTCTACATGTGTAGGACCTGTTTTTTGTCACTTTTTCAAAAATTCATCAAAACTCCCTACATTATGTAGTATCAGGGCTTTAAATAGCCCTACAAAATATATATATTTTTAATTTAAAGAAGCATTTCTCTATTATTTTTGAAGCATTAATGCTAGTCTATTATCCAATTTAAATTGTTTATATGGTCCATTTGCTTCTACATAATGTAGAAAAATTTGAATTTGTTCTTTGTCTTCATATTTTTCTCTCCAATGAGGCAATTCCATTCCTTTATATATAATAAAATCGCATTCATTTAATGAAATATTCTTATTACCATTTTTTGTATCAAACCAAATATCCCATGGCAAAATATTATTTTTTACACAAAGAGTAACAGAATATTCACAAGATTCGCGATCTGTATGTTTTTTTAAAATAGCACCATTATAGTAAACACGTAAATAAGAATATGTTGGTTCTAACTTTTTACCAACAATTTCTTCCACTTTTTTTTGTAATAATAATAATAATGGTTCACTAATTGGTGGAGCATAATCAGAAAATGATTTTTGAACACTATCATCATTAAAATCAGTTGGTATTTTTTGAGATAATATACAATACATATTTACAAATAATTCAGTTTGAATTTGTAAAAATTTATTTAACTCTTTAGAAATTCCATTACGAATAATCGAATATGAGTTATTTGAAAAATCTATGTCCATATTTATAAATATAGATTTTTTCTAAGTTATTTTATTTTATATACTATTTTAAAATCTAAAAGTAGTATATGAGTTATATAAAACTAACTGATATACCAAAAGAGAGAATACCTGTATTATATGAAAAAAATAATTGTTTCAAACTTAAAAATATTAAATTTATTCACGATTATTTCAAGTTTAATAAATATATAATACAATCGTTTCTAAGAATTATAAAGCCTGAAATACATGAAAAATTTAAAAATACATGTAATCATATGTTTAAAAAGGTTGGGTATGGCGTATTTGTATTTATTTTAAATGGTAAAATACACACTTATCAATTATTCGCAAACACTACGGAAGTCAAACCAGGAACCCAATCAATAACAAAGAGACAGATTATGAAAAATAATAAAACTCGTCGAAAGAAAACAACAAAATCTATAGGTAAACCTATTAGCGATAAGAGAAAAATTGGTATAAATTATTTTAAATTTAAAGCTTATGATAAATGGTGGAAGGCAGAAACAGATAGATCTATTTATTTTGATTTACTTCAAAAATGTTTAAAAGGAAAAGATATAACAACATGTTTTTTTTTAAATTTAAATACACATCCAGTTCTATTTAAAAAACATTGTAGACAATATGTTCTTCACCAAGATATATGTAAAAATAACGCAATAGAAAGAAATAATTATATTCCTGTATTATCAGGATGTACCACAAAAGATCATTATGATAAGTGTATTATTTATCCTGATACATGGGAGATAATTACACGTAAAAGATTTGGAATGTTATGTGTTAATAATTTTATAGGGTCAATTGATAAAATAAATACAGATTGGTCAACAAAAACTGAAACACTTATGTTTAGAGGAAATAATAAAACTTGTTATCAATTTGATAAAGATAGAAATGAGAGAATAAAAGTATTACAAATACTAAATGATATAAAAAATTATAAAAAAACAAATATAAACATAAATGTAGGTTTAGTAAATTTAAGTATTCATGATAATTCTATTGATAATAAACAAAATAATGGAGATGTTAGTAAAATTTTAAAATTAATTGGCATTAATAATTTTTCAGAAAATATTCCCATGTATCAGCAATCAAACTGTAAATACATATTGGATATAGATGGACACGCAAATCCTTGGCGTTTATGTTTTGAACTTTCTTATAATTCTTGTATTATTTTATTTCTATCCGATTATGTTTCATGGTTTTATAGTAGTTTAAAACATATGAAAAATGTGTATATTATAGATGTAAATAGTCCTCATCTAGAAAAGGATGTATACGATTGTTTAAGTTTGTTAGGTAAAAATGATAAAATTGGCAAAAAAATAGCCGAAGGAGCGGTGGATCTATATAATGAAATAATGGATTATGATTATGTAAAAAAATATATGGTTTCTTTATTGTCTGAACCAGAGTTTGATTTATTTCTACCTATTCAATAGATGATACAAAAAATATAATTTATAAAATATTTTTTGTATTTCGAGACACAATATTACAAGAAATTATTTTTCTAGTTTTTTTAATCTTTTATCAAAGGTATCAATTTTATCCATCATTTCTTTATGTCTAATAACAGGTAATACATAATAATTATATATTGGAATACTAGTAGCTATTATTGAAATTCCTCCAAAAAGACCGATAATAATTTTTTCTTTCATATTATAATTATAAAATAAATATCTTTATATAAATTTATAATATTTATTTATTTTTGATTACAAACTCTTCTAATTCATTTATTTCAATATGAGGCAAATTAACATGCGATTCCCAAAAATATTTACAATATGCCCACACAAAATCGCAATCGGTATTATACCAATCATTATGATGTTTTAATAAAGCATGATATAATTTTTCTGGAAGAAATTGAAGACTTTGTCTTGGTAATACGTAACACAATTGGACTAAATCGGTTACTGGTGTAGCAGGCATTTCTTGAATAAATTCAGTATCAAAATATGGAATATAATGAATTAAATCAGAAAATAATGGAGGATAATTATAATTATAACACCATCTCCAATCAGAGCAACCAGTAGTATAATATTTCATTGTCCACTCTAATCCTTCTAAATAATTGGTACATATTTGTTTCTTTCTTACATCATCTATATCTAAATTAAAGAGTGTTTTATAATATCTAACCTGCCAATTAGCTTTAAATGGATTAATAAATTTTTCAAGATCTCGCTCATAAATAGGTATCGCATCAAATTTTTTATATTGCTCTTCAGGTGTTCTATCAGGCAATATATTTTTTTCTTGTCTATCACGAGTTTTGGCTTCATTTTGAATGTGTTTTTCTTCGAGATCTGCTAACCATTGAACTAATTTTCGAACATTTTTCCAGAAAATTTTCTTACCATCGGTCAAGTTATCTTCTGTTCCACCAATAGTAGCTTTGTATGCGTTCAGCATCTTATTTACACCACCAGTTCTAATATTAACAGATGGAAAATGCGGCATAAAATCGTTACCTAGGAAAAAACATAGGAAAATATAATCGTAAACACGATTTTTCTGCTGTTCAGAAGTCAATTCTTGTCCATTATTCATATCTAATGTAATAATATTTGATAGCTCGGGAATATCCATTAAATAAGATTGATTAGGCTCTAGTTCAGCATTAATTGATTTAATAAATTCAGGAGTTTCTCTATAAAGATAAATTTGGCTAGCAATAGGCAAATGATTTATTGAAAGCATAATAAGGTCAGCATCCAATCCATAAATAATAGTATTGACATTTTGGTGCTGTTCGGGAAAACTTCTAATATATTGGAATAACTTATGCTCTCCTTCACCATGTTCATTGCTACCAGAAATAATAATTTTTTCTACATTATATGTCGAAGGATTATTGTAACGAGCGTAAATTTTTTCATTCAAACTGTTCATAAATGTAGTTCCTGGAGTAATAGCAGTGGTATTCCATGGATCAGGATCAGTAGATTTAAAAATAGAACGAGATATAGTATTTTGATAGAGTGACTTGTATCGACGAGAACGTTGTTGCTCCAATTTTGCAACTGGTGCCACACCATCAAAAGCAATAAATATGTTTTTATTAGGTTTTAGAGTGTTAATATATTCATCGATTTTATCGCAAACTACTCTGATAATACTATTTATATCTGTCTCCACTAATTTAGTAAAATCAATGTTGCGAACAGCATCATAAATAATAGAATTACAATCCAAATAAAGATTATTAACTTGGATTGTAGAACCTTCTAACTTTTTAATAATGTTAGCATGATTTTTAACTATGTATGAAAAATAACTTGGTATACCCATCTTTTAAGCTATAATAATATATATATTAAAATGTGTTTAATATGTTTCATAAATTTATATTGTGAATATTCCTTATCTGGTCTTTAAATATGTTTAAATTATATTATTTGTAATAATATAACTTAAAGATCTTGTGTATTAGTATTTAAATTATTTATATAAAATTAGGTATTATATATAGAAATAGTATGTCCGAAAAATATGGTGCTACTAAAAAAAATATAATTCCAAAAAATAATCAGGATATGTTATTGTTAATTGAAAAAAAGATTGAGTTTTTTAAAGATATTATACAAAAAACAATTATTCATGTTCAGGAAAATAAGTTTTTGGATATTTTAGGGATTAGTGATGTTAGTCATTGTGTAGAAACATTAGGTGAATTGAGTAAAAAAATAGAGGAATTATTTAATAATAAACAAAACACTGAAGATGTCATTAATAATTTACAATTAATTAATAATGAGTTATCTGGTATATTAAAAAATTATGGCACACATAATTTAGAGGATTTAATACATATTTGTTTTGGTAATAGCAATGTTTTTTCTGATAATATAGATAATAGTAAATATATTCTTTTAAAGAAATATTTTCATCCAACTGGATATAAAGTTTTGAATAAAAAGGATGAGATAAAATTTAAAAAGAGCGATGAAATAGATGAAAACACATCAAATCTATCTTGTTATGATATAGCCAGTTCACATAAAAAGTTTCATATTAAAGTATATGGTATTAAGATTTATATTTTTAGCACAACTCTTAAAAAGAGTTTAATTATTTATGGAACATTAGATGATATAGTTATAGACTTTTTAAAAAATAGTTTTATTTTAAATAAGCAAAAATTAATTAAAGATAATTTACCAAAAGAAGACCATTTTCAAACAAATACGTTTAATAACTTTATATCATCGCTAACATTAAAAGATTATTTAATTTGTAATAATCATGATATATATTGTAAATATGTTGGATATATTAACCAAAATACTTTATTAAAACAGAAACAAGTATCTCATACAATAAAAGAGTTTATTTCTGATGATATGTATAATAAAAGAAATACGCTAATCAACTTGCTTATATTTTCATCAAATTATGAAAATCAGTATTTGGCTTACTTATTATATGATATTCTCTCTAATGATACAAATGGAAATGTTGATACACAAGAACAAACTATCTTATTTGATAGTTTTCCTTGGCCTATAAAGCAATATTTTAAACATGCTATGAAAAAAACCATACAATATACAAATGAATTATCTAATTTTGATATTAATAAAATACCACTAGAGCAACAAATTTGTTTGTTAAAAGCATCTGATAGTGTTAAAGAAAAAGCAATGATGAAACTGAAAGAAGTGAAAGCTAAATCAGAAGACTCTGGCTCAAAAGCAAGACAATACTTAGATGGTCTATTAAAAATACCATTTAATATTTATAAAAAGGAACCTATTTTAAATGTTATGGATAAAATTAGAAATAAATTTAAAGATATTTACAAAAAACATGGAACTGAAAAATTATTTAAAAATATACCAAACAAGGAAAAGTATGCTAGTATTGAAATATTAAAATATGTAAAATTATTAGAAGAAGATACTATTGATACAAGTAATAATACACAAAATATTGAAATAACTAATACTATTAAAGAATTTTTAATAAAAGGTGATAAAAAAAATTTATTAGATAATATAACTACTTTATCAATTATAATTAATGATCAAAATAATGATAATAAAGACAAAACATATAAGAAAATGACAAAACAACAATTAAAATCAGAAATTGAAAGTTTACTAGAGATAGAAGATACTAATATAATACAAAATATTATTCATAAATATAATTATATAATTAATAAAAATTCGCAAAATAATAGTATTTTACACATAAAATCTGAGTTAGATGTTATACATAGTGATATGAAACAAATAACAGGTTATATGAGTAATATAAAAACAACACTAGATAAGGCAGTTTATGGACATGATAAAGCTAAAAAACAGATTGAGAGAATTATTGGTCAATGGATTAATGGAGAACAAGATGGATATTGTTTTGGATTTGAAGGGCCACCTGGTGTTGGTAAAACAACTTTGGCAAAACGCGGACTTTCAGATTGTTTAAAAGATGATAATGATGTTAGTAGACCATTTTCAATGATACAAATGGGCGGTGATAGTAATGGTAGCACTTTACATGGTCATAACTACACGTATGTGGGTTCAACTTGGGGATCTATTGTTCAAATACTTATTGATAAAAAATGTATGAACCCTATTATATTTATTGATGAAGTAGATAAAATTAGTCGAACTGAACATGGAAAGGAAATAGTGGGTATTCTTACACATCTTTTAGACCCTGCTCAAAATGACTGTTTTCAAGATAAATATTTTACGGGAATAGATTTAGATTTGTCAAAAGCTTTGTTTATTCTATCTTATAATGATGTAGAAGCAATCGATAAAATTTTATTAGATCGTATTCATAGAATTAAATTTAGTAATCTCTCTTTAGAAGATAAAGTAATAATCTGTAATAATCATATTATTCCAGAAGTTTACAAGAAAATGGGTCTAGAAAACATGATTACAATTAATGAAGATGTAATTAAATTTATTATTGATGAATATACATCAGAGTCTGGTGTTAGAAAGTTAAAAGAAATTTTGTTTGAAATAGTTGGCCAAATAAATTTAGATGTATTAAATAATTTAAGTAATTACAATATACCCATTGAAATAACAATTGATGATATTAAAAATAAGTATTTTAAAGATAAACATGAAATAAGGATAAAAAAAATTCATAGTGAAAGTAAAATAGGTATCATTAATGGATTATGGGCAAATTCATATGGAAAAGGTGGTGTTATACCTATTCAGGTAAATTGGCGACCAAGTGATAAATTTTTAGACTTGAATTTAACTGGTATGCAAGGTGATGTAATGAAAGAGTCAATGAATGTTGCCTTAACATTGGCATGGAACTTGACAAATAATAATATAAAGAAGGAGTTAAGAGAGAAATATGATACATCTAACAATATAAACGGAATACATATACATTGTCCAGAAGGTAGTATACCAAAAGATGGTCCTTCTGCGGGAACAGCTATTACAACAGCTATTTATAGTATATTAAATAATATTAAAATTAAATATAATATAGCAATTACAGGAGAGATCAGTTTTGATGGGTTTGTTACTGAAATAGGTGGGTTGGACTTAAAAATTTTAGGATCAATTAAAGCAGGCGTAAAAGAAATATTATTTCCAGTTGAAAATATAAAAGATTACAATAATTTTATGGAAAAATATAAAGATAATGAATTAATTAAAAATATAAAATTTTATCCAGTAAATACTATATCAGAAGTTTTTGAATTGGTTTTTGATCAATAATCTATAACTAATAAAATATATTAATAATAATAATTAAAATTATATTATTAATTATTATTATATGAGTAGTAAAAATAAAACAGGAGGTAGTTCAGATAAAACATTGTTATTATACCAACCAATGAATATTATTGTTTTTCTTATTTTTAACTCACCTTTGATATTAGCTATAGGTGTTACTGGTATGTCATTTATTTTTCAAAATCCTAATGGATTTGTTTATTTAGGATTTTTACTAGTTGCTTGTATAGTAAGAAGTTTTTCTTATGCTTATCTTGTTGAAACACCATCTTCTAAAAAGACCGGCGGAGATATTCCAATTACGGGTGGAAATGATGCTAATATTTGTGGAGCAATAACATACAGTCCATATGGTAATCCTACATTTAGCTCATTTGTATTCGCATTTACAATAATGTATTTGTCTTTACCTATGTTTAGTCGTGGTGCGCCAAATTATTGGGTATTTTCATCTCTTGTAACTTATTTCTTAGTTGATATGTTTCTTAAATTATATAAAGGATGTATTGTTAGTTATGGTGATTTATTCTTGAATGTATTGCTTGGAACAGCATTTGCGGCTGCGTTTGTAACCGCCATGTATGCGGGTGGGTCTAGTAAATACTTGCTTTTTAATGAAGTGGCTAGTAACAGAGAGATTTGTACACAACCTAAGACCCAAACCTTTAAATGTAATTTGTATAAAAACGGAGAGCTAGTAGGTAACCTTTAATCAATATTTAATATTTTTTTCATTTCTTGTAATTGTTTTTTTACATTATAATCAAAATCATAATGTTGAACTTGTTTTAATGGAATAGAAGATACATTATTTTGTGGAATAAAATTAAAATAATTTGGTTCATATATATAACTATACGCACCAAGTAAATTAAATTCTGAAAAATATTTGTATGGTAAATATGTATCAGTTGAATTATATATTTGTAAACAAACATCTGTAAATTTAATTTTATGTTTTGAGGACATATAATCTCTTAAATTTTTTAAAATTTTTGAAGGATAAATTAATGGCACACGTCTCATAAATTCAAACTCTGTTTTAAAATCACATACTTGTAAAAAGGTTTTCCATACATCATACTTTTTTGGTAGATTTTCCCATTTTTCTACTAATAAAATTACTTTTTCATCCTGATCAAACATTTCTTTTTGTATATCAAAATTATCATAAAAAACGCAGTCCGAGTCTAAAAACATTATATATTCAGCATTAGTATAAACATCAGCATATAATTTTGTTATTTGTTGACCAAAATAATCCATATTATCATTAAAATTTGGCACAGGTATAATTTTAAATTTGTCGCTATTATTTATAAAAAATTGTTCGATTTTTAAAGTATTTATAAGTTCATTATATTCTTTATTTCTAACAGTAATAATAATAGACCTAAATGATGTAACATATTTTAAAATAGAGTATAATGTACATTTAACTAATGGAAAATCTCTTTTATATGTTCGAATAAAAATATCAGTGATCATTATATTATGATATTTTTATTAAATTAATTAATTAACTAATTATTTTTTAGATTTTTTAGATTTCTTAGATTTTTTTGGTGTTTCATCTCTAACAACAAAGTCTTCCTCAATAATAGGCTCTTCCTCAGCAACAATAATAGGCTCTTCCTCAGCAACAATAATAGGCTCTTCCTCAGTAACGACAATAGGCTCTTCCTCAGCAACAATAATAGGCTCTTCCTCAGCAACAATAATAGGCTCTTCCTCAGCAACAATAATAGGCTCTTCCTCAGTAACGACATTAGGTTCTTCCTCAGCAACAATAATAGGTTCCTCAGTAACGACATTAGGTTCTTCAGCAACAATATTAGGTTCCTTAATTGATAGTATTTGTCTTGGAATATTTAATTCTGGTAAAAAAGCAGGCATAACACTTGTTATCCATTTTTTAAAATCAGTTATAATTAATTTACGCTGAAATGATTCAGTAAGGAGTTTCATATTACCTTTTGTTTGATAATTATTAATAAAATTGTTAATAACACTTATTGTGTTATATCTACTATAAGTATTTATGTTTCCATAATTAAATAATTGTTTTCTAAGCTTGTGATTTACTTTATTATGAAATAAATAAATAAATTGTTTAAACTCATCCTTAGTTTTATAATTAGATAATTTAACTGTTGCCAAAATTTTACTAGCATCACTTGAACAATCAGGACAAGGTAAAAATTTACATATTCTTAGTATAAAATTAAATAAATATGGTGATAATTGACTATAAGCATTTTTATGTATTTTTTCAACTAATGTATGAAAAAGTCTCCATACAGCAGGGCCCCAAATTTCTGGTGGTGACATAATATATGTATTTATATAAAAAATATAAAGATATTACACAAATATAATATAATATGTCTAAATATAATATAGAAGGAGGTATAGATTTTTTTTCAGAGCTATATAAATCATTAGATATTGAAGAAAATGACCAAAAAACAGAAGCAGATAATAATGTTTGTTTAATTACAAATAAACCATTAGAAGATAAATTTGTTAAATTGGAGTGTGATCATAAATTTAATTATATTCCTCTTTTTAACGATATTAAAAATCATAAGCAAAAATTTAATCATATGGAAGGAGGAAATACTAAATTAAAAACAAATGAAATAAGATGTCCATATTGTAGAAATAAACAAGTTGGTGTATTACCTTATTATGAAGATTTAATTTTAAACAAGGTAAATGGTGTTAATTTTTACGACCCAAGTTTAAATATATCTTCATGTAATGATTACAAATTAAATTTACCAAAATGTAAATATCTATATCCTAATTTAGAATATAATGCTGATGGAAAAAATCCTGTTGAAATAGGAACAACCTATAGTGGTAAGAACTGTAAATTTTTTACATGTATGTATTCAGCACAATATAATATTTCGCAATTAATTCCAAATTATCATGATGCCGAAATGGTTACTTGTTGTTCTCATAAGAATAAAATATTAAAAGAATATAATCTTGAGTTAAAAAATAAAGCAAAGGAAGAAGCTAAAAAAATAAAGGATGAAGCAAAACAGAAAGCAATTGAAGAAAAAGAGAAAGCAAAAGAAAAGAAAAAGAAAGAAAAGGAAGAGAATTCAAAAGGAGAAAAAAAATATGTTAAAAAAAATAAAACTAAAGAAAATGTAATAATAGGCTCAGTAACTATTGAACATTCTTTAACTAATAATGTAGATGCTTCAAATAATATTTTAAATAGTGGTTGTATAGAAATTCTTAAATCCGGTAATAAAAAAGGATCACAATGTGGAGCTAAAAAACACGATGATTATAGATGTAAAAGGCATTTTAATTTATTGATTGATAAACCTTTACACACTTGAAGATATAATTCCGCAAATTTTTTACATTTAGATTCAGAAAATAATAGTTAAAATATAACAATATAAAAATAAAATAAAGTTAATAATTAATGGAAACTAAAGAACAATTAGTAAATAATATTAAAGAATGGATTAAATTTGACAATGAAATAGTTCAATTAAAAAATGATATAAAAGATAAAAATAATAAAAAAAAAGAGTTAACAAATAATTTAGTCACTGTTATGAAAACAAATGAAATAGATTGTTTTGATATAAATGGTGGATCGTTAGTTTATAAGCAAAATAAAGTTAAAAAACCAATTAATGGAAAAACATTATTATCTGCTTTAAAAAATTATTATAAAAATGAACCAGCAATTGCTGAAGAATTAGCAAAACATGTAATGGATAGTCGGGAGGAGCAAATAAAAGAGGTAATAAAAAGAAAAATAGATAAATAATATAGTCAATAAAATAAGTTAAATATTAGTATTATAATTATAATAAATGGATAACGAAGAATATATTCATATAACTCCAAAATACTATAATTATAAAGGAAAATTTCTATTTAATGATGATTTTATAAATCCAATAAGATGTTATAAAAATGTAAGTATTTGTGCTTATAATATTAATACAACCGGTAAATATCCATTTCAACAATTTATTTTAACAAAATCTATAAATAATACTATAGAATTTCCAAGTGTTCTAGTTTATAAGGATTTTAATTCAATGGAATTGATAAATTATACAAAAGTATGTCTATTTGGATTATTAAGTATAGATGATTTTGAAAAATTTAATAATTTAGTTGAATTTAATGGATATTATGATTATAATAATAATTTATATTTATTTTTTGATATTACTAATTGTAATGAGAATATAACTACTACAAATAAAAACAGTAGTTTATGGATATCGTTAATAGATGAAATTGCTAATCAGAAAAATTTATTTGATATAAAAATAGATGAAGAAGTAAGTAATTTTTTTATAAAAAATGCGGATCTATGTTTTTTAGTAGATGAAAACTATAATAATTATGAGATCCCAGTTGTAGGATATGTAAGTAAAGAAAAAACGAAGACAAATTTTACATATATATTTGGTCAGGGTGCTGGAGATAAAAATAGTTTATTAGGTTCCTACTTTTATTTTACAGATTTAATTAATTCTTTAAAAAATAGTGGTGAAAGTGTAATAAGATTTGCTTTATTTCTTGGTAATACAAAATATATACAAAATTTAAAAAATGATCCTATTGATAATTCAGAAATTAAATTACAACATATTGAAGATAATAATTTAGATAATAATTTAGATAAAAATAGAGAATATTTAACAATAAGAATATCAGATCATGATGGTAAATGGACAGAATTGTATGATAGTGTATATTTAGGGTATACAATTTTAGATGATGACACAGTGTTACAAAACACTCCAATGTTTGTTTTAAAGACATATGAACAACAAATTCCATTGACATATCATTATAAGAAATAAAGCCTATAAAAAGTAAAATATTAAATAGGAAATATAATGTTTTATTTACAAAATAAACAAGTAATTTGTAAATAAAAATATTAAATAATCTAAAATAATAATATAAGAATGAACCCAATAACATTAATAGGTATAACAATAGTATTTTTTTATAGTATTACTCAAATACTTAAATTTTACGGTATAGGTGAAGATGTTTATGGTGTATACGTTTTATTTTATTTATTTATTATCTTATGTATTCTTATTTTACCAAGTGGTTATCCGAAAATTTAAACAGTATTGGAGGCATCATTTTCATTTATTCTGAATACAAGTAATTTACTATCTTCAAGAATTTTTTTGATAAAATTAATATCTAATTTATCTTTTAAATTATCAATAATTTCTGTTTCCATAGGCTCTCTATTATTTAAATTTATAAATGATGTAATAAAATCTTTAATTAGTTTGCTATTTTTTTCCTTTGTTTTTCTTATTTTATTTTGTTTAACTAATTGTATTTTAATATTTTCAGTTACTTCTTTTTCACGATTATCATCATGATACCATGGATTTCTATATGTATTAGTAGGTATTAATATATCACATATTTCTGGTTTAACTATATCATTAAATTCAGTATGATTAATAAAATTATTTTTAAATTGTCTAATAATTTTTTCAGGAATACTAGGACTAGTTTCCATTAAACGATCAAACTCTTCTTTACACATTTTAATCATGTGCTTTACATCCAATCTCTCTCTTGGATGTTTAGCAAGTTCTATTTTTATATTTCGATAAAATTTATCCCACGCAATACTACTAACACGATGAGCTTCATTTAATTGAGTAATTTTTAAAAATTGTTGAATTGTTGTAACTATTCCAGCAAAAAGATTAAAACCTCCTACAGTCATCATAAAAAGAGCTTGATATTCTTCAGGAACTCTTTGTTGAGCAAAATTAGCTGTTCCAGTTAATGTAGATATAATAATAACAGGAATTGTATATAAAGCATTTAAATAAGCATACATCGCATTTGCTTTTGAATGAAGCCATCTATAACACATTGATTTATCAGCCCATTCAACTAATATAACTTCGTGTTCAGGTGACCATTCTGTTTCATTATTTAATAAAGCAACTTCTGTATTATCACTACCTTTTTCACTTAGTTTATCATTATCTTGATCTACAGGTTGATAAACATTTGAATTATTAGTTAGATTAGTATTCTGAATATTAGTAGAATCGTCCATTTATATAATATAATTAATAAAATAATATGCGATAAAATAATAATATTATTTTATTTTATCATGGACACAAAATTAATACAATTAAAAGGAGATTTTAATAATATTATAAGTATTCGAACAACAGTTAAGAATATATTTGATATACTTCAAGTAAGAATTGATAAACTAAAAGATTTATATGCTGAATTTATTAAAACAAGTAAAACACAAATGTTTATTTTTGGATTAGATTCATTTAATTTTCAAAGTAAATTAATTGATATTGAATATGATGATATGAAACGGTTATTTTTAGCAATAAATAATCGCATGTATTGTGAATATTTTAAATTGTATAAAATAATTATTGAATACATATTGAACAGTAATTATGAAAAAAAAGTTACTGATTTGGTAAAATTCAATAATTATCCAATTTATAAAGACCTTGAGCCTTTTAAAGAATATAAATTTGAAATAGTATCTGATATTCACGAAGATATAATTAATTTATTAAGTTTACTATTATCTACTATAACAAATAAGGAAAATGAATTATTGATACATAAAGGAAAACAACGAATTGGATTAAATATTGACAACTTTATTACAACTTTTAATTATAATATTACAACTATTAAAGAAAAATTAACTTTATTTGTTACTTATATTGATTTTTTTCATAAATTACATACTACATATTTGAAACGTTTTGCTAATAAAATACAATTAATGTATACACATGTTAACAATGACATTCATTTTGACGAATCTGTTGCTTTAGGTAAACAAAATAGTGATTCACCTGAAAATACGATTTCTGAAAGTTCTACAAATAGTAAAAGAAATATATATAGTCGAAGTTCTACTGATAGTAGAAAATCTACAAATAATAAAGCTTCTATAAATATTAAATTACAAAATTCACCAAATCAAATATTTGATTCTAATGAAAATTCTTTAGATATTGAAATAAATGATAATATATTTACACAGAATTCTAGAAGTCGCACAAATAGTCCTGTTAGTAGTAATACTTCATCTAATTCAACAATAACGCCTAGATTTACATTTAAAGATACAATAAATCAATTAACTAATATTAACACAAAAGAAGAATCAAAAAAAATAGAAACTACACTATCATATGAAGATTTGAATAATATGTTTTCAAGTATAGATATGACATGTGATTTTTTAATAAAAAAAAATAATGAAACACCGCCAGTAACACCTCAAGTAACATCTGTAATAGATAATGATACTGAAATAATTGTAGAAGAACATATTATTAAGCCAGATGAAGAAGAAGATATTGGACCTCTTGTAAACCCAGTTGTATCATCTTTTTTTGAAAGAAATGATAAACTATTAGAACCAAAAAATTATCACGATAATACTATAGTTAATGAAACAATAATTAAAAATATTTCAGATAATTTTTTATTAATGGTTGATACAAAAGAAGATAATAATACAGATAATGATACAGATAATGATAATAAAAATATAATAACTGTTACTTCTGAACTTATGAATGATAATGAAAATAACACTAAAATAACAAAGAAAAAACGCAATAAGGCTAAAAAAAATAAATAACCATTTTCCTTTAAGTTGTTTTATTATTATATAAAAAAATTGAACTAAAGATAATATATTATATTATACAACATAAAGACAAATATGGAAAGACGTTTAAATAAGAAACTAGAAGCTTATATTGCCTCATTTAAAGATAGTATAAGAGATAAGGCTACTCAAATGGGAATGACTAAAGATGAAAAAGTAAATCAGCTTCTTCAGCATATATATGATTATGAAAGACTTATGTTTTTAAAAGAAGATTTCCAAAAAAGAAAAAGAGTAAAAAATTTTGTTCCTATTTATGATCGTTGTTGTGCTAAAAGAGCCTCTAATGAACAGTGCACCCGACGAAAAAAAGAAGGTATTGAATATTGTGGTACTCATCTTAAAGGGACACCTCATGGAATAATTGATATGCAAAATGAACAAAAAAATACTACACACAAAGTAGAAGTTCATGCCCAAGATATTCAAGGAATTGTTTATTATATTGATAAAAATAATAATGTTTATCAAGCGGAAGATATTGCTATGAATAAGATAAACCCTAAAATTATTGCTAAATATGTAAAAACTGGAGATATTTACAGCATTCCAGAGTTCAATATTTAATTAAATAGTATAATTTATTATATAAACTTATAATTATATAAAATAATCGTTTTTAAAATTATTTAAAAATATTCATATTATAAAATACTATGAATATTTTAAGAATATTATGTTTGGTTTCTTTTTTATTTAATACATTATCTTATACGAGCATTATTCGTAATAAAAAACATTGTGTTTTACATATGAAAAAAACAAAAACATCAAAAAGTCCTTTATATAAACCAAAAAATATTAATCAAGATAATTATGTATCTTACCTAAATAATGATAATACTAAAATACTTATTTCAACTGGTCCTGCTGGATGTGGTAAAACTCTTTTTGCTTGTCAAAAAGCTGTATTAGATTTATTATCAAGTAGTATAAATAAAATTGTAATTACCAGACCAATTGTTACTGTTGATGAAGAATTGGGATTTTTACCTGGAAATATTATTAAAAAAATGGATCCTTGGACAAAGCCACTTTTTGATATTTTTTTAGAGTATTACAGCAAATCAGAATTAGATTTGATGCTTAAAAATGAAGAAATTGAAATATGTCCTTTAGCTTTTATGCGTGGCCGTACATTTAAAAATACTTTTATTATAGCAGATGAAATGCAAAATAGTTCTCCAAACCAAATGAAAATGTTAATTACTAGATTAGGTGAAAATTCTAGATTAGTAATTACAGGTGACTTAGAACAAACTGATCGAGAAAAAGAAAATGGATTAGAAGATTTTATTAGTAAACTAGATAATTTTAATGATAGCAGTGATTTAATTCATCGAATTCATTTTCATAGCACAGATATAGAGAGAAGCGAAGTTGTTAAAAAAATTGTTGATATTTATAATTATAAAAAAACTAATATAAGTATTTATGAAACTGCAACAGCTATTCAAACTATAATAGTTAATCAAACTTTAATATCTAATCAAGATATAACAAAACAAAATTATACAGTAAATTTTGAAAGTGATTGCGCCTTAATTCCAAAAAAAGATATTACTAAAAATTATCATAGATTTATAGAGGGAAGTGAATTTTAATTTATAAATAATAATTTATCAATTGTTGTTCTAACACAAAATAATTTATGTAATATAATTCCTAAAATAAATAAAACTAATAGCACTACTAAAAATGGTTTTTTAATAATAAAAGATAATATTAATGCTCCTATGATTGTAATTATCACATCAGCAATTGATACTCCCATAAATCTATAAGAATGAATACCTTTTCCTGGTTCACCCAAAGCATCTTTATAATCACATAAACTCATATAAAATATATTGTTAAAAAAATTTATAATATTTTTAGCTAATCTATTTTATATATTTTTATTATCAAAGTCAAAAGTAATAAATTTTTATTAAATTAACTATAAATTTATGCTTTTCTGGTCTGTATCCAAGAAACACATGACACATCATCTGTTCCATTATTTCCATATTTATCAACCTTATTAAAACAGTGTTCGCTCGATTTCAGAGGTATTGTGCGGTCCTCCAAACTTTTTAAATATGCTACTTTACTACAAGATTGCCATTGTTGTTCCCATCTCTCTTTAGCTAGATTTGCCAAATTTGTTGCATTTGAACTTCGGACAACTTCAGCATCACTGCTAATTTTTTCTGGAGAAATCACATCTGATATTCCATCACTAAATAATTTTATATTGATTTCAGATGTGTCTGAAAACTCCATTCGCGCTTTATATGGAGAAAGACCATAGACACCTCGCTCATCCTTAATTTTTCCATCAAGATATTCTAAATGACCAACTGACTGTGAAATCGCCAGCTGATCCCCATTTTTAGAAAGAATATACTTACCTTGTTTAGAGCATACATGTAGCTCATCTAAAATCTCAAAGTTGCCGGATAGTTTTGTAGGCTGGAAACGGTTTACGCGATTTTCAGCAATTAGTCGAATAATTTCTTCTTCATTGAACCCAGTATGTTTAACGTTTTCTAAAACCTTCTCACCATTACAGAATATTATTACCGAAGAGTCTCCAGATGAAAGCACATCTATCACAATTTTTTTTTCAGAAATGATGTGGCTAACTTTCACCAAAACCATTGTAGCGCCTACAGATACCATGGTTTGTTTTTTTTCGATACATCTTATTCCAAGCGCACGCTGTAAAGCTATAGCAGGATACTCCTCTGAAAAGATATCTTTTTCTAGAATTTTATCTATCTCTCCATTTGTTATCATTTCATCTAGACAATCTAGCATGAAATTATCTTTTTTAAAATTTTTTGTTAAAGGATCATAAGATCCTCGGGTGGATCCGTGCCCATCCCATAGAGCCAGTGTCCAGGTCTCAGTATCTTCATGAGGATTTTCTTGCTTTGTATAAACTCTATCTTGTTTGCTACTTAACTGATAAACACATTCATTCACTTCACGGATAACTTCCGGGACAGGCGTTCCTTCTTTAACAACCTCTTCGGGCAGTTCTTGCTCGACAACCTGTTCGACAACCTCATCGACAACCTCATCGACAACCTCTTCGACAATTTGATCATGCTCTGAATTTTCTACTATATTCGACTGAATTGTCCAACCATTGACTAAATTAATATAACTATTAATTAATCTATTAATTCTTTCTCCCTCTGGCTCATTAACAATTGTTTCTCTGATAATAATATTGTTATTAATAAATTCCATTCTTTTGAATAACTTTATTGATTGGGAAGTGTATATTTTATTTGTATAAATTTAGTATTTCAATTTTATTTTTAAAGAATAAAAATAAAATTCTAAGTAGGTTTTAAATAATTATTTTATACTGACTTATATTTTTAACCAAATGCTTGACGCATCTCAGAATAACTCATTTGACGACCAGCTTTCTTTTCAAACTCAGCAGCTCCTTCTGCCATAATATTTTTTAATTTTTCTATTGTATTATCTAAATTTTTATTCTCAATAGAAATTGTAGTTATTTTATTATTTATATTAATTATTTGTGGTATAGAAATAGATCCATCAGCATAACTTTCCATTAATTTTGCTGTAGCCTTATTGTCAATATCTTCAATAACCTCGTTAATATTAACATCTTTAGTATCAGAACAAGTAGTCTCCATTATTACAATATATATTAATTTCTTTTTATATCCATTTTTATAATATTTATAACAAGAAAAAAAACCTGTAAAGAATGTGTTAGAAGATTAAACAAATAGTAAATAATAAATAATAATTTTACCTGGATAAGACAATCTTGAATTAAAACTACTAACTACCTATCTATTTTTATAATTTTGAAATTTAAATAAATTTTACTAACTAACTAACTATATTATCAATTTTTGACTAGAAATCATATAACAGCTAAGATAACAAATATATTTAACGATATACGTCAAAATCGGAAACTCCTGTGTGAGACATACAAGGCCATGATCCATCATAAACAGCATATGTCGGCTTTTCATATGCGCAATCTCGAAATTTTTTCTCAGACATATACAAAAGATCCTTTCTGTGTAAACATGCGTAATTTGATTTTCCTAGTTCGTGTTCTCGAGGCATAAGAGGATGTTTGTAGTCAGGAGCCGCGATTTGCCTTTGCGGCATTGTCAGATCAGGATAGTCTTCATCACCAAGTTGCGCTCGCGGAAAGTCTGGAAGTTTGTAATTCGGACTGTTTATTAGCAGTCGCTGTTCAAATTCTTCTGGCTTCATGCTCATAATCCATTCCATGGCTAATTCTCTGCGAGTTTTTTCTACTTGCTTTTCAAGCTTAGCAATTTTCTCATCGGCATAAACTAATTTAGAGCGAAGCTCATCTTCAATTGAAGATTTTTCTAAGCGTTCACGCTCTTGAGCCCATCTAACCCAGTCGAGCTCTTTTATTGGTTTTTCTTCTTGTTCATCATCGTCCTCTCCATAACCATTCCAATTATAGAGACTATCTTCATCATCTTCATATTCGTCTTCATCTTCGTCTTGCGCTGCTCGTGCTGCTGCTGCTACGCGTCCAGGTCTCGACATCTTCTCGGCGTAAATCTGGAACATTGAGTAAAGCTGATCATCAGTTTCGAATGCGGCTAACGAGATGACCTCCTCCTGTGTCAACAATGTAGGCCCGTTAATCTGGATTAAATAAATAGAGATTTTAGAAGGATCAATTCCTCTCTCATGAATGAGAGAATTAGCATAGTCATTTGCTTTGAAGCAGGTAGAGAAATGTGGAGTTTCCCAATGTTCTTGGCATGTGACCATATACATAATATTTGCGGCATTGAATGCCTTAAGATAATTAACTCCGAGTTGATCCGAAACACCGGGAATGATGGTTGATGACATTTTGATTACTTTAAAAGCTTTTGTCTGGAATAGTAATATTTATTTATAAGTTAAAAAGTATTTCAATTTTTTTAAAATTTAAGTAAAAATTTTGTATTTCTCTATTACTTTAAATTTAACTAAAAATTTATATTTTTAGTTAAGACTGTATAATATATTAGAATAGTAGACTAGAATTAATTTATATTTATTTACTAGCTTATAGAAATAAAAATTAAAATCGAGGAAGGAACTGGAACTAAATGTATAAGTAATAAATAAATTAAATTCAAGTCAATATAAAATTTATAAATTTTTAGTTAATTTATAAATTTTAAAAATTTATTGCTTTTATAGGGTGTGTTTGGCTCCACCTTTTCAAAGGTGGAAAAAAAAATTGAAAAAAAAGAAAAAAAAGAAATGAGAATTACAATAGTAAAAAGAAAGATCAAAAAGATGATAAGCCAGATGATATCAGAAAGTATGATGAAAGCTCTAAAGAATTATGGAGATGA
>Ga0209084_1001236_pt1 | contig 21954 bp, 21 predicted proteins | sample C_130820_MF_Meta_FD_187309 | JGI IMG/M metagenome (GOLD analysis project Ga0209084, IMG submission 187309) | Freshwater microbial communities from Lake Croche, Canada to study carbon cycling - C_130820_MF_MetaG (SPAdes) (version 2) | ecosystem: Environmental > Aquatic > Freshwater > Lake...
GCCATTGCGCCCGCTACCCAAGCCTTTGGGCCTGCCACGCCAAGGCACAATGCGCGGCTATGCCCCCCGCCCCGCCGCCCGCAGCGCCGATTGCGCACTACGAGAACTTTCCTGTCGCCTCCTGGTTGTGCCCACCGCATTTGCGCGCGCCCATTGCGGCCATCTACCACTTTGCCCGCAGCGCCGACGACCTGGCCGACGAGGGCGATGCCACGCCCGCCCAGCGCCTGGCCGCGCTGCAAGATTACCGCCAGGCGCTGGAGCGCGCCTGCCACGCCGCGCCAGCGCCCGATGCCCCTTGGGCGCCCGTGTTCGTCCCGCTGGCCCACGCCCTGGCCCGCTGGGCGCTGCCCGTATCGCTGTTACACGACCTGCTCGATGCCTTTGTGCAAGACGTCGAAATGACACGCGACGCCCGCCCCTACACCACAGAAACGCAGCTGCTCGATTACTGCCGCCGCTCGGCCAACCCGATTGGTCGCCTGCTTTTGCACCTGTACGGCGTGCATGACAGCGCGGCGCTGGCCCAAAGCGACGCGATTTGCACTGCGCTGCAGCTGATCAATTTTTGGCAAGACCCCAGCGTCGATCTGTTGCGCGGGCGCAATTACTTTCCCTTGGACTGGTGCGCCCGCTTTGGCTGCTGGCCGGGGCGCGAAGGGCAGGTGGACCGCCCGGAGTTGGCCGGCACGCTACTGACCCATTGCACGGCGCACGCCCGCCAGCGCATGGCCCAGGGCGCCGCCTTGGTGCACCGCCTGCCCGGGCGTGTCGGCTGGGAGTTGCGTCTGGTGGTGCAAGGCGGTCTGCGCGTGCTGGAAAAGACCGAGCGCCTCGGCGCACGCGCCCTGCGGGAGCGCCCGCGCCTGCGCGCCTGGGATGCGCCGCTGTTGCTCTGGCGTGCCCTAAGGATGCGCGAGCCACGCGACAAAGGCTGGCAAAAGCGACAATAAGGCATGACCCCGGCCCAATACGTTCAGGAAAAAGCCGCCGCCTCGGGCAGCAGCTTTTATTACGCCTTTTTGTTTCTGCCGCCGCCCCGGCGCGCCGCGATCACCGCCTTTTATGCGTTTTGCCGCGAAGTGGACGACGTGGTCGACGAGGCCCGCGACGCCAGCGTCGCCGCGACCAAGCTGGCCTGGTGGCAGGCCGAGGTGCAACGCGCCTACGCCGGGCAGCCCACGCACCCGGTCATGCTGGCCCTGATGCCGCTGGTGGCCGACTACGGCATCAGCGCAGCGCAGTTGCAAGCCATCATCCGGGGCTGCCAGATGGACTTGGAGCAAACCCGTTACCTCGACTTTGCGGCTCTGCAGCAATACTGCCATTTGGTGGCCGGCGTGGTGGGCGAAGTGGCGGCCCAAATCTTTGGCCAAAGCCAGCCCCAGACCACGCAATACGCCCATACCCTGGGTCAGGCGCTGCAGCTCACCAACATCATCCGAGATGTCGGCGAGGATGCAAAAATGGGAAGAATTTATATACCAATCAATGAGATGCAGAATTTTGATGTGAAAGCACATGAAATATTAAAGTGCATCCCCTCGGCCCGCTTCAGCGCCCTGATGGCCTTCCAGGCCGAGCGCGCGCAGGGCCTGTACACCCAGGCGCTGGGCTTGTTGCCCGATGCCGACCGGCGCAGCCAAAAGCCGGGGCTGATGATGGCCAGCATCTACCGCACCTTGCTCGAGCGCATCCAAGCACAGGGCTTTCCGGTGCTTACCGAGCGCGTGCGCCTGAGCCCTTTGCGCAAATTTTGGCTGGCCTGGCAAGTCCAGGCGCTGGGGCGCATGTGAAGCGCTGGCGCGTCGCCGTGGTGGGTGCAGGGTGGTCCGGCCTCGCGGCGGCGGTCAGCGCCACCGATGCCGGTCACCAGGTAACGGTTTTTGAAGCGAGCCGCAGTCTAGGCGGTCGGGCGCGCACTCTGCCCGCAAGCAGCGAAGCTTTGCTGCCCAATGGCAGCGCCGCCTTACTCGACAACGGACAGCACATCCTCATTGGCGCCTACCGCGAAACGCTGGCATTGATGCGCCAAGTGGGACTCGCACCCCGCGAACTGCTGCTGCGCGTGCCACTGAACCTGCGCTTTGACGACGGCTGCGGCCTGCGCCTGCCCGACTGGCCTCAGCCCTGGAACCTGGTCGCCGGCCTGGCCTTGGCCTCGGGCTGGAGCCTGAGCGACAAATGGTCCTTGGTCCAAGCGCTGCGCGCCTGGCGCAAACGCGGCTTCCAGTGCGATGTGCGCACTACGGTCGTCGATTTATGCAAAGACCTCAATACCGCAGTGGTGGAAGACCTGATTGCGCCCCTGTGCATCTCGGCGCTCAACACACCACCCCAACTGGCCAGCGCGCAGGTCTTTCTGACCGTGTTGCATGACAGCCTGTTCACCCCTGTCACCCCGCCCGCGCCGGACGCAGCCGCCCCCTGGACAGCGGCTGGATCGGACCTGCTCTTGCCCCGTGTGGACCTGGGCGGCTTGCTGCCCGAGGCCGCAGCCGCCTGGCTGCAGGCGCGTGGCGTGCGGGTGCATTTGGGCCAGCGCTGCGAGGCGCCGCAATGGAGCTCCGGGCAATGGCAGCTGCAGGGCCAGGGCTTTGACAAAGTCATTTGGGCTACCGCGCCGCAGCATGCGGTACAGGTTTTTGGCGCCTACCAGCCCCTGGCGCCCCACAATTTGGGCCTGCATTTGCAACGCTGGCTGCGCCAGGCGCGTGGTCTGAGGTACCAGTCCATTGCCACGGTCTACGCCCACGCGCCCGGCCTGGCACTGCCACAGGTGCTGATGGGCCTGCGCAGCAGTCCCTTGGCGCCAGCGCAGGTGGTCATCGACCGGGGTCAACTTGACGGGCCGGCGGGTCTGATGGCCCTGGTGGTCAGTGCGCCGCAAGGCAGCTACGACAACCTGGAAGGCATGGTGATCGCCCAGGCGAACAAAGCGCTGGAACCCTGGCTAGGCCAAGCCCGACTCACCCCGGTGCAAACCGTGATGGAAAAGCAAGCCACTTTTTCCTGCTCCCCGCGCCTGCTGCGGCCCCAACAGCGGGTGGCGCCCGGCCTGCTGGCCTGCGGCGACTATCTTTACGCGCCCTACCCGGCCACATTGGAGGGTGCGGTGCGCAGCGGCATCATGGCAGCGCTGGCGCTCAATGAAGCCGAGGGTTTTATTTGGAAGGAATGAGCGTGTGCCGGGTTTAGACGCCCAGCGCGTCGCACAAGGCGTCTAAGGTAGGAACTGTCAGGTGCGCGCTGGCGGGGCCATAGGCCCAGGGCTCGCCCCGGCGGTTGAGCCATACGGCCTGCATACCGGCAGCCATGGCACCCAAAACGTCCAGGTGCGCATCGTCGCCGACATGCAAAACCTCCGCGTTGTTACAGTCCAGGTGCTGCGCAGCAGCGTCAAAAATGGCGCGGTGCGGCTTGGGCTGACCCCGGGTGTGGGCGCCCACGCTGCCGCAAAAATAGGCGCCCAAGCCCACTAAATGCACGTCGGCATTGCCATTGGTAAGCGCCAACAGGGGAAAGCGCGCCGCCAAACGGACCAGCGCGGGCTGCGCGTCCTCGTACAGCGTGACCTTTTGGCGGGCGGCGTAGAACACCTCAAAAGCCGGCTCGCACCAGTGGGCAGGCTCCTCGCTTTGGGCCAGCGCCAGGGCAATGATGTTGCGCCGCAGCGCGCTCATGTCATGCGCGCATTCGGGGGTTTGCGCCACGACGGTCTCGCGCAGCGCCATGCGCTGGGGCAGCTGGGCCAGCAAAGCGGCGGTGCGCGGCGCGCGCTCACCCAGCCAGTCTTGCATGGCACGTTCGGCGCCGGCGATGGTGGGCGCCACCGGCCACAAGGTGTCATCTAGGTCCAAGGTGATGGCGCGGATTTTGGAGGGGTCAAACATAGTGGGCGAGAATAGCGCATGCCATTTTTTGAAGAACCCCCCTTTTTTCACGGCCAAACACCGCGCACTGCGGTGCTTTATTGCAATCTGGGCACGCCCGATGCGCCCACCCCTGTGGCCGTGCGCCGCTACCTGGCGGAGTTTTTGAGCGATCAACGCGTTGTCGAGATTCCGCGCCTCTTATGGCTGCTCATCCTGCACGGCATTATTTTGCGTTTTCGGCCCGCTAAATCGGCGGCCAAATACGCCAGCATCTGGACGCCCGAGGGCTCGCCACTCAAGCTGTGGACCGAAAAACAAGCCGCGCTTTTACAAACGGCCCTGCAAGCGCAGGGCGACCATGTGCTGGTGCGCTGGGCGATGCGCTACGGCAGCGGATCGATTGCCTCGCAGCTGGACGCGCTCAAAACCGAAGGCATCACCCGGGTACTGGTGCTGCCGGCTTACCCCCAATACTCGGCCACGACCACGGCCAGCGTGTTTGATGCGGTCTACCAGTGGGCGGCGCGCACCCGCTCCATCGTCGAGTTGCGCTTTGTGAACCACTACCACGACCATGCGCAGTACATCGCCGCTTTGCAAGCGCGCGTGCAGGCGCATTGGGCCGAGCACGGCCGCCCCGAGGTTTTGGTGATGAGTTTTCATGGTGTGCCGGCGCGTACGCTGGCGCTGGGCGACCCTTACCACTGCGAGTGCTTCAAAACCGCGCGCCTGCTGGCCGAGGCGCTGGGTCTGGAGAAAACGCAGTACAAAGTCACCTTCCAAAGCCGCCTGGGCCGCGCCAAATGGCTGGAGCCCTACACCGAGCCCACGCTCATTGCCATGGCGCAGTCCGGCACCAAGCGCGTGGATGTGGTCTGCCCCGGCTTTACCAGCGACTGCCTAGAAACACTCGAAGAGATCAATATGGAAGCGCGTCACGCCTTCCTAGGTGCAGGCGGCAGCGATTTCCATTACATCGAATGCCTCAACGACAGCGCACCTGGCATCCAAGCGCTGGCCGCCGTAGCACGCCAGCACATGGGCGGCTGGCCCCCACAGAGCCCGGACGCGGCGCAACTGGCCGCTTCCCAAGCCGCCGCGCTGGCGCTGGGCGCACCGCAGTAAACGCATGGCGCTGGTCCTGGCCCCGATGGAGGGCCTGCTCGACTTTGTATTGCGCGATGTGCTCACCCGCGTGGGCGGTATTGACCGCTGCGTCTCTGAGTTCATCCGCGTGACCAACACCTTGCTGCCCGAGCGCGTGTTTTTGCGCGTGGTGCCCGAGCTGGCCCACGGCGGGCGCACACCTGCCGGCGTACCGGTGCGCCCGCAGTTGCTGGGCTCCGACCCGGCCTGCCTGGCCGACAACGCCGCGCGCGTGGCCGGCATGGGCGCCGATGGCGTGGACCTGAACTTTGGCTGCCCGGCCAAAGTCGTCAACCGCCACGGCGGCGGCGCGGCCTTGCTGCAAGACCCGCAACAGCTGTTTTCCATCATGCAAGCCGTACGCCGGGCAGTCCCCGCGCCACAAACTGTCTCAGCCAAGATGCGCCTGGGCTTTTCGGACGACAGCCGCGCTGAAGAATGCGCGCTGGCCCTGCAAGAGGGCGGCGCCAGCGAAATCGTGGTCCATGCCCGCACCCGCGCCGATGGCTACCGCCCGCCGGCGTACTGGCACCGCATCGCCGACATCCGCGCACGCGTGCATACCCCCGTTGTGGCCAACGGCGAAATCTGGACGGTGCAAGATGCGCAGCGCTGCCGCGCTGAGTCGGGCTGCCATGCGCTGATGCTGGGGCGTGGCATGGTTAGCAACCCGGGGCTGGCGCTTGAAATTCGCGACGCGGACGGCGACCAACAGGTTCAACACGGCGTGCCGTGGGCCGCTTTACAACCGCATTTGCAGGCGTTTTGGACCCTGGTGGTCAGCCGCCTGGAGCCACGCCAACAGGCTGGGCGGCTTAAGCAATGGCTCCATTTTCTGCGCCGCCATTACCCACAGGCTGATGCGGCCTACGGGCAACTGCGTGCGCAAAACGACCTGGCCGTGATCCAGACCTGGCTGGCCGCACAGGCCTAGGCGCCACCGAGGGCGCCTTGCGCAATTAAGCGGCGGCCACGCAGGTTTGACTTTGCTCGCCAAGTCCGGCGATGCCCAAGCGCATAACGTCCCCAGCCTTGAGATACCAGGGTTCGGGTTTTTGCCCCAGACCCACACCGGCCGGTGTTCCGGTGCTGATGATGTCGCCCGGATGCAGCGTCATAAAGCCGCTGATGTAGCTCACCAGCTCGGCGATGCCAAAAATCAGATTGGACGTGGTGCCGTCTTGCACCCGCTTGCCATTGACTTTCAGCCACAGGCTGAGCTGCTGCGGATCGGCCACCTCGTCGGCGGTGACCAACCAGGGGCCCACGGGGGTGAAGGTGTCCGCAGCTTTGCCCTTGTCCCACTGGCCGCCGCGCTCGAGCTGAAAGGCGCGCTCGGACACATCGTTCACCAGCACATAGCCAGCCACATGGGACAAGGCGTCCGCTTGGCTGACATAACTGGCTTTGCTGCCAATGACCACGCCCAGCTCCACTTCCCAGTCGGTCTTGAGGGCGCCGCGCGGGATGGTGACCGGGTCGTTGGGGCCAGAGAGCGAACTGGTGGGTTTGAGAAAAAGCACCGGTTCTTTGGGCGGCTGCATGCCCGATTCGCGGGCGTGGTCGGCGTAATTGAGGCCCACGCACACAATTTTCCCGATCTCTGGCACCGGGCAGCCCCAGCGCGTGCCCTCGGGCAGTCGCGGCAAGCGGTCCACATCGACAGCGCGCAAGGCGTCCAAAGCGGCGGGCGCCAAGTGCGCGGCACGCCAGTCGGGTACCAGCATGGAGATGTCGCGGGCCACGCCGTCGCTGCCCAAAATACCTGCGCGCTCCTGGCCCGCCGGGCCAAAACGTAACAATTTCATGTCGCTCTTTCCTTGAGTTGTGTGCAAAGCGGCACCCTAACGCACCGCCTTTGAGCGCCATTGTGCTGCAAAGCCCGCCCTGGTCCGGCACCCTGCCCGCGCCCAAAAGCCGCTACAGTGGGCGCATGGAAAGTGTTCGTATCGACAAAGGGCTCTGGGCAGCGCGATTTTTTAAGACACGCTCCCTGGCCACCGAGGAAGTCAACAAAGGCCATGTCCAGGTGGGCGCCAACAAAGTCAAGCCCGCCCGCGAGCTGCGCGTAGGAGAGACCGTCACCGTGCTGCAAGCGCAAATTGCCCGCACCATTGTGGTCAAAGGCCTGAGCGGCCAGCGCGGGCCCGCCCAGGTGGCGCAGGCCTTGTACGAGGAAACGGCCGACAGCATCAGCGCCCGCCTGGCCCAGCAAGAGCAAAGGCGCCTGCGCGTGGAGCCGGCCAGCGCCATCGAGCACGGGCGCCCCACCAAACGCGAGCGGCGCAAACTACAGGCTGGGCTAGACGCCCGCTGGAGCGCCACGCTAGACGATTGAGGGGGCCAGGCAGCCGCTTGCGGCGATAATCCGACCCTGCACCTGCGGCCCTATGGCCCCCAAGCAAGCCGCGCCGCAGGAAAACCCGAAAGTTACCCGATGACCGCCTCCGCCTCCACGCCTGTACCGATTTCCCCTGTTCAAGACATCGTGGCCGATATGCGCGCCGGGAAAATGGTCATCTTGGTCGACGAAGAGGACCGCGAAAACGAGGGCGATTTGGTGCTTGCCGCCCAGCACGTCAGCGCCGAGGCCATCAATTTCATGGCCCGCTTTGGGCGCGGTCTCATTTGCCTGACGCTCACCCGCGAACACTGCGAGCGCCTTCAACTACCGCCCATGGTGGTGCGCAACGGCACCAAGCACGGCACCGCCTTTACCGTCTCCATCGAGGCCGCTGTGGGCGTGAGCACCGGCATTTCGGCTGCTGACCGCGCTTGCACCGTGCGCGCTGCCGTAGCGCCCCATGCCCAGCCCGACGACTTGGTGCAGCCGGGCCATATTTTCCCCCTGCAAGCGGTGGACGGCGGCGTGCTGATGCGCGCCGGCCATACTGAGGCCGGCTGCGACTTGGCCGCCATGGCAGGCTGCGCACCTGCCGCCGTGATTTGCGAAATCATGAAAGACGACGGCACCATGGCGCGGCTGCCTGATTTGCAGCTGTTCGCTGCCGAACACGGCCTGAAGATTGGCACGATTGCCGACCTGATCGCCCACCGCAGCCGGGTGGAATCGCTGGTTGAGCGCAAGGGCAGCCGCCCCTTGGAAACAGCTTTTGGACAATTTGAAGCACATGCCTTCCAAGACTCCACCGGCCTAGGTGTGCACCTGGCCCTGGTCATGGGGCAGTGGGACGCTGACGAAGCGGTGGCCGCGCGCGTGCACGAGCCGCTGTCGGTGCTTGACGCGCTGGAGCGGGGGCGCACCTTGCATTCCTGGCGTCTGGACGCGAGCCTGGCGCATATCGCCGCTGAAGGCAAAGGCGTTTTGGTGCTACTCAATTGCGGCGAAACCGGCGAGCAACTGCTGTCTCAGTTTGAGGGCACGGCCCGCCCCGCCCAAGCGCCCGAGCGCGGGCGCATGGATTTGCGTACCTACGGCGTGGGCGCCCAAATTTTACGCCTGTGCGGTGTGCACAAAATGCGCCTCATGGGCTCTCCGCGGCGCATGCCCAGCATGGCCGGCTACGGGCTGGAGACCACCGGCTACATCAGTGCGCCAGCCCCTTAAAAATTATTGAGAAACGAAAGAAAACCATGTTTGGTGCAGACAAAGGCAATATCGACGCGCAAGACCAGCGCCTGCAAGGCAAAGGCCTGCGCATTGCGTTGGTGCAGGCGCGCTTTAACGCCGACATCACCGACGCGCTAGCCCAGGCCTGCAAGCAAGAGTTGCTGGTGCTCGGTGTGGCCGAGCGCGATATCCACCACCTCACGGTTCCCGGCGCGCTCGAGGTGCCGGTGGCCCTGCAAGCCTTGGCCGAGCGCGCTAAGTACGATGCGCTGATTGCGCTAGGCTGCATCATCCGAGGCGAGACTTACCACTTTGAGCTGGTGGCCAATGAATCGGGCGCTGGCGTGACCCGGATTGCGCTGGATTACCAAATTCCGATTGCCAACGCCATCCTCACCACCGAAGACCTGGCCCAGGCGCAGGAACGCCAAATCGACAAAGGGCGCGACGCCGCGCGCGTGGCCGTTGAGATGGCCAATCTGCTCGAAAGCATTTGATGGCCGACATCGATACCGGCATCACCACCATCGCGCCCGCCAAGCCCGCCCAGCTCAGCAGCACCGGCGTGCGCAAAACCGCCACCAAAAACAAGCGCAGCCGCGCCCGCGAGTTCGCGGTGCAAGGCCTCTACCAAAGCCTGGTAGGCAAAAACACCCCGGCTGATGTGGACAGCTTTACCCGCGACTTGTCGGGCTTTCACAAAGCCGATGCCGCGCACTTTGATGCGCTGCTGCATGGCTGTATCGCGCAGGCCCACGAGTCTGACGCCCTGATCAGCACCCGACTGGACCGGCCGTTGACCGAAATCTCACCCGTCGAGCATGTGGTGATGTGGATTGGCGTCTACGAAATGCAGCACTGCCCCGACGTGCCCTGGCGCGTGGTGCTCAATGAGTGCGTCGAGCTGGCCAAAGAGTTTGGTGGCACCGACGGCCACAAATACGTCAACGCGGTGCTCAATGGCCTGGCGCCGACGCTGCGGGCCCTGGAAGTCGAGGCCGACCGCGCCCGGCGCGAGAGCGCTTAAGCGCAGCGGGCCGAGCAGCCGATGGCCATGCAAATTTCCCGGCGCGCCCAGGCCATTGAGCCCTTTTATGTGATGGAAGTGGCCAAAGCCGCCGCCGACATGGCGCGCGGCCTGCAGGGCAGCGCCAGCCCCATGGTTTTTTTGAACATCGGCGAGCCCGATTTCACCGCTCCGCCGGCAGTGCAAGCGGCCGCGCAAGAAGCCATTGCCCAGGGGCGCAGCCAGTACACGCCGGCCACCGGTCTGCCCCAACTTCGCGAGCGCATCAGCCACTGGTACAGCCAGCGCTTTGGCCTGGCAATTGCGCCCGAGCGCATTGTGGTGACCGCCGGGGCCTCGGCCGCGCTGCAACTGGCCTGCCTGGCCTTGCTCAATGCTGGCGACGAAGTGCTCATGCCCGACCCCAGCTACCCCTGTAACCGGCACTTTGTGAGTGCGGCAGACGCCAAGGCGGTGCTGCTGCCGACCACGGCCGACCAGCGCTTTCAACTGAGCGCTGCGCAGGTGGAGGCGGCCTGGGGCCCGAACACGCGCGGCGTGCTGCTGGCCTCGCCCTCCAACCCCACGGGCAGCTCGATCGATCCGGCAGAGATGGCGCGCATCGCCCAGGCGGTGCAGGCGCGCGGCGGCGTCACCTTGGTCGATGAGATTTATTTGCCGCTCAGTTACGACGCCCGTTTCGGCCAAAGCGCTTTGGCGCTGGACGAATCCGTCATTAGCATCAACAGCTTTAGCAAGTACTTCAATATGACGGGCTGGCGTTTGGGCTGGCTGGTGCTGCCGCCCGCTTTGGTGCCGGTGGTCGAGCGCTTGGCGCAACACCTGTTTATATGCCCGAGCGCGATTGCACAGTACGCCGCCTTGGCCTGTTTTGAGCCTGAAAGCATTGCCATATACGAATCGCGGCGCGCCGCCTTCCAAGCGCGGCGCGACTATTTTGTGCCCGCCTTGCAGCAACTGGGCCTGGACGTGCCGGTCGTACCCGACGGCGCGTTTTATGCCTGGGCCGATTGCACCCAGGCCAGCGCCAAGCTAGGCGTGCAAGGCAGCTGGGACTGCGCCTTTGCGCTGATGGAGCGTGCCCATGTGGCGGTCACGCCCGGGCGCGATTTTGGCCACTTCCAGACCGGGCAGTTCATCCGTTTTTCTACCGCCAGCTCCATGGAACAATTGGAAACCGCGATTGCGCGCTTGCGCCAGTTGCTGGTTTAGTAGCGACTTGATTTGTCATCCACCTCACCACCCTTGACACTATGAACCAAGACCTCGACATCCTCCAACTTGTGCTGCACGCCAGCTTGGTCGTGCAACTTGTGATGCTGATTCTGCTGCTGGTATCAGTAGCCAGCTGGGCGGCGATTTTTCGCAAAATCTTTGGCCTGCAACGCGTCAAAACGCAAAACGAAGGCTTTGAGCGCGAGTTTTGGTCCGGCGCCAGCCTCAATGAGCTCTACACCACGGCAGCGAGCAAAGGCAAAGCCTGCGGCCCCATGGAACGTATTTTTGCCAGCGGCATGCGCGAGTTCCAAAAACTGCGTGAACGGCGCGTGGTCGATGTCGCCACGCTAATGGACGGCGCACGCCGCGCAATGCGGGCCAGTTTCCAGCGCGAAATGGACGAGGTGGAGAGCAATTTGTCCTTCCTGGCCTCAGTTGGATCGGTCTCGCCTTATTTGGGATTGTTTGGCACGGTGTGGGGCATCATGCACGCCTTTACCGGCCTGGCCGCGCTGCAGCAGGTGACGCTGGCCACGGTGGCGCCCGGTATTGCCGAGGCACTGGTGGCCACGGCCATTGGCCTGTTTGCGGCCATCCCCGCCGTCGTCGCTTACAACCGGTTTGCGCGCGATATTGACCGCATCGCCATCAGCCATGAAACCTTTATCGAAGAGTTCTCCAACATCTTGCAGCGCAACGTGAGCGCGCAAGCCAGCGTCGCCGCACCGCGTTGAGGAGTCCACCATGCCAGCAGTGAGTACACGGGGGCGCGGACGGCGCACCATCAGCGAGCCCAATATGGTGCCCTTCATCGATGTGATGTTGGTGCTGCTCATCATTTTTATGGTGACCGCGCCATTGATCACGCCCAGCGTGGTCGATTTGCCCAGCGTGGGCAGTGCCGCCAAGCAGCCCGACGTGGTAATCCAAGTCATCGTAGGCAAAGACGATGGTTTGGAACTCAAAACCAAAGATGGCAGCGACGCGGTCAGCCTGGATACTTTGGCCAAGGCAGTGCGCCAAGCCCAAAGCTCCGCCCCGCCCAATGCAGCGGCCGTGGTGATCAGCGCGGACAAGACCGTGCAATACGAGCGCGTGGTCAGGGTGATGGACACCTTGCAGCGCGCCGGTATTGCGCGTATCGGCCTGTCCGTCCAATTGGCGCCTTAATTGCCCATGCGCCAAAGCCAAGCGCACACGGATTTCATGCCCCCGCGCAGCCCGGGGATGGGGCCGGCTTTGGTTTTGGCGGTGATCGTGCACATTCTTTTGGTCATTGCGCTGTCGGTGGCGGTGCGCTGGCGCCACCATAGCGTGGAGATCGTCACCGTCGAGGCGCAATTGTGGTCCGAACTACCGGTGCAAGCCGCGCCCCCGCCACCACCACCCCTAGAGGAAACCGTAGTCAGCCCACCACCGCCTCCTGTCGAAGACAAGCCGGCGCCGGCGCCCGTGCCCGACCCGGCTATCGTGCTGGCCGAACGCAAAGCTGCCGAGAAAAAAGAGGCTTTGCAAAAAGCCATGGAAGAGAAAAAGCGCAAGGCCAAAGAGGACGAGCGCAAACAGGCCCAGCGCGAGGAGGACAAGAAAAAGACCGAGACCCTGAAAGCCAAAGCGGACAAGGCCAAAGAAGAAAAGACCAAACTTGCCAAGGCGGAGCAAGCCAAAAAACTAGAAGAGGCCAAAGCCCGCGAGGAAACGGCCCAAAGCGAGCAGCGCCTCAAAGAAGCCACCGAACGCGCGCTGCGCCTGGCGGGCGCCAGCGGCAGTGGCAGCGCCACCGGCACGGCCAGCCACAGCAGCGGTCCTACTGCCAAATACGGCGCCAAGGTAGTAGCGGCCATCCGGCCCAATATTTCGCAACTCAAAGAATTCAGTGCCAGCCTGATGGCCGACTACGCGGTCTACACCGACGCCAGCGGCAAAGTCATCAGCGCCAAGTTGGTTAAACCAAGTGGAGATCCGGCCTGGGACGAGGTGGCGCTTAACGCCATCTTGAAAACCGATCGCCTGCCGCTGGACGAAAACGGGCGCGTGCCCTCACCCATGACGATCGGCCTCAAACCCCGCGATTAGTGTGCAGCGGCGCAGACCCGATTAAGGGCGGCGCTGCATAAAAATGATTTTTTTCTCTGCCGGGGGCGACGCACTGCCTTGGTCGCAACCGTCGCACTGGCAGGCTCCGCCCGCAGTGGCTTTAGACAGGCGCAAACGCGCCCACGCGGGTAAGGGCCACTGCAGCATGGCGCCTGTCAATATCCCGCGCCAGCGCGCGGGCATCAGGCTCCAAGTGGCATAGCAAAAGCTAGCGACTACAAGGGCAGCGGTGATGAGGTCTTGCCAAGCGAGCATGCCTAGCCCCCCGCCCCGCCAAGCCACAAAGTAAGGCGGTAAGTCAGCCAGGACGCGGCATAGGCCAGCGCAAACAAATACGCGGCCATCAGCAGCGGGTAACGCCAGGAATTGGTCTCGCGGCGCACCACGGCCAGCGTCGAGAGGCACTGCGGTGCAAACACAAACCAGGCCAGCAGCGAATACGCCGTAGCCAAAGACCAGCTGGCCGCCAGCACGGGTGAAAGCGCATCGGCCACGCCGCTGTCGGCCGCCGACAGGGAATACACCGTGCCCAAGGCGCCAACCGCCACTTCACGCGCAGCCATGCCGGGCACCAGGGCGATGGAGATTTGCCAGTTAAAACCCACGGGCGCAAACACATATTGCAGAGCATGCCCCAGGATTCCTGCGGCGCTGTAGGCAATGGCCGGGCCTTGGCTGGCGTCCCAACTCGCTGGCGGGGCCGGGTAAGTGGACAAGAACCACAAAATCACCATCAACGAAAAAATGATGCCGCCGACACGGCGCAAAAATATCAAGGCGCGCTCCCACAGCCCTTGGGCAAGGTTGCGCAGGCTGGGGTAACGGTACGGTGGCAGCTCCAGCATGAGCGGCTGATAACTCGACTTCATCCACACACGCTTGAAAACCCAAGCCACTGCCATGGCAGAGACCACGCCGGCCGCGTACAAGCCAAACAGCGTCAGCCCACGCAGGCTCAGCCCGCCTAAGCTGCGCTCGGGCACAAAGGCGCCAATCAATAAGGCATAGACAGGCAAACGGGCGGAACAGGTCATCAAGGGCGCCACCATGATGGTGGCCAGACGGTCTCGCCAATTGGCAATAGTACGCGTGGCCATGATGCCGGGAATGGCGCAGGCAAAGCTGCTGAGTAGCGGAATGAAGGCGCGCCCGGACAAACCGACTTTGCCCATCACGTTGTCCAGCAAAAAGGCGGCGCGCGGCAGGTAGCCCGAGTCTTCGAGCAGCAAGATAAAGAAAAACAAGATCAAAATTTGCGGCAAAAACACCAGCACGCCGCCCACGCCGGCGATCACACCATCGACCAGCAAGCTGCGCAGCGGACCGGGCGCCATGGACTGGGTCGTCCAATCACCGACCGCGGCCATGGCTTGTTTGATGAGGTCCATGGGCACGGTGGCCCAGCTAAAAACGGCTTGGAATATCAAAAACAAAACCGCGGCCAGCACCACCAAGCCCAGAACGGGATGCATGACGACGGCGTCCAAACGGTGTTGAAAGCGCGCCCGTGCAGGCGCTATCGGTGCGACCAGGGCCAGTATGCGGCGCACCTGGACCTGCAAATTGGCGGCGCTGGCGGCAGAAGGTTCGCCCGGTGGCATGGCGGCCCGCGCCGGTGCGCTCTGCGCCACCAGCACTCCGAGCGCCTGCAGTAAAGCGCGGTGCCCTTGCGCCTTGACAGCCACGGTTTCCACGACCGGACAGCCCAGCTCCTGGGCCAGACGGACGGTATCGATCGCCAAGCCGTTGGCGCGCGCCACATCAACCATGTTAAGCGCAACCACCATGGGTCGGCCCAGACCGCGCAACTCAAGCACCAAACGCAAATTCATGCGTAAATTGGTAGCGTCGACCACCGCGACGATGGCATCGGGCACAGACTCGCCGGCGCGCTCGCCTAGCAGCACCTCGCGCATGACTTGTTCATCCGGCGTGGCGGGGCTCAGGCTGTAGGCGCCCGGCAAATCCACCACGACCAGGCGCTGGCCATCGGCCAGTTGCGCCTCGCCCTGCTTGCGCTCGACGGTGACGCCGGCGTAATTGGCCACTTTTTGGCGCGCACCGGTCAGCAGATTGAAGAGCGCAGTTTTGCCGCAATTGGGGTTGCCCACCAGAGCCAGTGTGAACAGGCCCGCACGCACGGGCACTGGAGCGGTGGCACTACCTTGCATGGTCTGTGCCTAAACCGGGGCTACCTCTATGCACTGCGCCTCGAAAAATCGCAGGGCAAACTGGGTGTCACCGATTTGCACTGCCAGCGGCTCACGCCCGCCAGGGCCACGGCGCAGCATTTGCACCGGCTCGCCCGGGATAAAGCCCAGCTCTCCGAGGCGGCGTACCAAAGACGCCTGGGTGGGCCCTTCGCCGCTGCGCAAACGCTGGACTACGGCGTGGGTGCCGGCGGGCAGGTCCGCCAGCGGTCGCAGAGGGGGGGTGCTATCGGTCATGGCATCAATTTTGTCTAAATCTAAATGAGATTGTATCTCATTTAGATTGGCAAGAGCGCAGCCGAGGCCAGATTATTCGTAAGCGATGGCCGCGCGCCCTTGATCGGCGTGCACGCGCCAGCGCGCCAGGGCCTCGTCGCTGGGGTAAAAGCGCAGTTGGTCGTCCAATTGGACTTCGGCGGCGGCGCCCTCGGTCCCGCCTTGGGCTGGGCATTCCAGGCTGATGCGCACCGGCAGGCCACGCACCAGTTCGCCCTGCTCGCTCATCTCCCGGCGCGGCGGGAAGTCGCGCAGCAGTTGGGCCACGTCCGGACTGCGGGCATCGCCTTTGACCGACAGGCGCAAATAGCGCCCAAAGCGACAGCGCGCCGCATCGAGGTCCCATAGCTGGGTGATCGTAAATTGGGTACCGCCCGAGAATCGGTCGGTTTGGACCCTGCCCATGGCGATCACCAGCGCATCTTCCTTGAACCAGTGCTTGTGCGCGTTGATCAGCGCTTCGTCGGCGCGCGCCTCGATGGCGCCCGATTTGTCATCCAGCTTGAATAAGGCTATTTTTCCGCGCTGGCCATTGATGGTCCGCAGATCGTTGACGATGCCAGCGAGCAGCTGCGGCTCGCGTGTTTCGAGCAATTCGTCGATGGGGCGCTTGGCAAAGCGGCGCACTTCCTGGGCCACCTCGTCAAACAAATGGCCCGACAGGTAAAACCCGAGCGCCGTCTTTTCCTGGGTCAGACGTTCTTTCACGCCCCAGGGCAAGGCGGGCACCACATCGGGCTCCTGGGTGCTGGAGCCGTGGTCGTCCTCGCCGCCCATATCAAACAAACCGACCTGGTGCACATTGGCGCTCGCAGCGGCAGCAAAGTCAAAAGCGCGGTCCACCGAGGCGATCAGGCAGGCGCGGTTGAGCTCCAAGGTGTCAAAGGCGCCGGCCTTGATCAAGGCTTCCAGGCAGCGCTTGTTCAGGCGGGTGCGCTCCACGCGCCGACAAAAGTCAAACAAGCTGGTGAAAGACCCCGCCTCGCCGGTGGGGCCGCGTCCTTCACGGGCCGCAACAATAGCCTCGATCGCTTGCTGCCCGGTTCCCTTGATGGCGCCCAGCCCATAGCGAATTTCGCGGTTGGAGATGGGCTCGAAGCGGTGGGTGCCGCGGTTGATATTGGGTGGCTCAAAATGGATGTCAAAGCGCTCAGCATCCTCAAACAAAAGCTTGAGCTTATCGGTGTTGTCCATCTCCACCGTCATATTGGCGCAGAAGAACTCGGCCGTGTAATGCACCTTGATCCAGGCGGTGTGGTAGGCCAAAAGCGAATAAGCGGCAGCGTGCGATTTGTTAAAACCGTAGCCGGCAAAGCGCTCCATCAGGTCAAAAATTTCGTCGGCTTTGTCCTCAGTAATCGCATTCTTGGCTGCGCCAGCGCGGAAGATGGTGCGGTGCTCGGCCATCTCTTCGGCTTTTTTCTTGCCCATAGCCCGGCGCAGCATGTCGGCGCCGCCCAGCGAGTAGCCGCCCAGAATCTGCGCCGTCTGCATCACCTGCTCTTGGTAGACCATGATGCCGTAGGTCTCGGACAGCATCTCGGCCACCAAGGGGTGCGGGTACTCCACCACTTCGCGACCGTGTTTGCGCGCCACAAAGCTGGGAATCAGGTCCATCGGGCCGGGGCGGTACAGTGCGTTCAGGGCGATCAGGTCTTCCAAACGCGTGGGCTTGGCGTCGCGCAGCATGCCTTGCATGCCACGGCTTTCAAACTGGAATACGGCCTCGGTCTTGCCGGCAGAAAACAGGCGGTAGACCTCGGCATCGTCCAGAGGCAGGTCCTCGTAATTGAAGTTTTCCTGGCCCCGGTGGCGCCGGGCGATCAGCTCGCGTGCGATTTCCAAAATCGTGAGCGTCGCCAGGCCCAAAAAGTCGAACTTCACCAGGCCGATGGCCTCGACATCGTCTTTGTCAAACTGGCTGACCGCCGAGTCGCTGCCCGGTTGCTGGTAGAGCGGGCAAAAATCGGTGAGCTTGCCCGGGGCGATGAGCACGCCGCCGGCATGCATCCCCACGTTGCGGGTCAGTCCTTCGAGTTTGCGGGCCAGTTCGAGCAAGGTTTTGACGTCCTCTTCCTGCGCTTCGCGCTGGGCCAGCAAGGGTTCGGTTTCGCTGGCGTAAATCGTTTTGTCGTCCTTCTTGCGCTCGGCCGCAGGCGGGGGCAATTGCAAGGTCACTGAGGTGCCGGGCTTGTTGGGAATGAGCTTGCTGATGGTGTCGCAAAAGTTGTAGCCCAGATCCAGCACCCGCCCGACATCACGAATGGCCGCACGGGCCGCCATGGTGCCAAAGGTGACGATTTGGCTGACCGCCTCTTTGCCGTATTTGTCTTTGACGTAATCGATGACCCGGTCGCGGTTGCTTTGGCAAAAGTCGATGTCAAAGTCGGGCATGGACACCCGCTCGGGGTTCAGAAAGCGCTCAAACAGCAGCTTGTATTTGATCGGGTCCAGGTCGGTGATTTTGAGCGCATAGGCCACCAACGAACCGGCGCCCGATCCACGGCCCGGCCCCACCGGACAGCCATTGTTTTTGGCCCAGTTAATGAAATCGCCCACGATCAGGAAATAGCCCGGAAAGCCCATCTTGACGATGGTCTCGAGCTCAAACTCCAGTCGCTCCAGGTACAGCGGCATGTGGGCCTGGCGAGCCGCCGCATCCGGGTACAGGTGCAGCATACGTTCTTGCAGTCCTACGTGCGAGGCGTGGCGGAAATACTGCTCGGGCGTCATCTGCACACCATCTACCAGGGGCGTGGGGAACTCGGGCAGCTGCGGTTTGCCCAGCACCAGCGACAAATTGCAGCGCTTGGCGATCTCCACCGTGTTGTCCAAAGCAGAGGGCAGATCCGCAAACAAAGACTGCATTTGGGCGGCGGACTTGAAATACTGCTCGCGCGTAAAGCGACGCACCCGTTTGGGATTGCTGAGCAAGTCGCCATCGGAAATGCACACCCGCGCCTCGTGCGACTCGAAGTCGTCGGCATGCGCGAACTGAACCGGGTGGGTAGCCACCAGCGGCAAGTGCATGCGGGCAGCCAGTTCGGCGGTGGTGCCGACATGGTTTTCATCCTCGGGCCGCCCCGCGCGCTGCACCTCCAGGTAAAAACGGTGCGGAAAAGTGGTGCTCAGTTGCAAAGCCGCTTCGTGGGCACGTGCCGTGTCTCCCTGCACCAAGGGCATTCCCACCGGCCCCGCCTGGGCGCCGGAGAGGCAGATAAGGCCCTCATGGAGCTCGGCAAGCCACTGCCAGCGCACGGTAATCTGGGCTTTTGCGCCGTTTTGGGTGTGCGCCCGGGCGAGCAATTCCGACAAATTAAGGTAACCCTGCGCGTTTTGGACCAGCAAAACAATGCGCGATCCCTGCGCAGCATCCGCGCCTAAGCCCTCCAAACTCACCTCAGCGCCTACCAGGGGCTTTACGCCCAAGTCACGGCAGGCGCGGTAAAACTTGACCGTGGCAAACAGGTTGTTCAGATCGGTAATGGCCAATGCGCCCTGGCCATCGGCGCAGGCCATTTCGGCCGCCGCGTCCACGCGTATCGTGCTATCGACGACGGAGAATTCGGTGTGCAAGCGCAAATGGACAAACATGGCGGCATTGTAGGTTTGCCCCGTGGACCGGTATTGGCTGCGCGAGCAAGTTTTGCTGCACCGCAACCCAGGCCCAGAGCCTGCCTGCTCAGCTTGGCTATAATGGCGGGCTTTGCTGCTAGCTGCACCCAATTGGATGCATGTACTGGCGGCTACGGGTTACCGCCACCCGGATTTTGGCGAGGTGAGGTTTGGTTGCGCTGACTTGTCAGGCACAGCCGGGCCGTTAAAAAGTATCGGAGTGTCCTTATGGCACGCGTATGTGAAGTCACGGGCAAAGGCCCCATGGTCGGAAACAATGTTTCCCACGCCAACAACAAAACCAAGCGCCGTTTTCTGCCCAATCTGCAGTACCGCCGTTTCTGGGTGGAATCTGAAAACCGCTGGGTGCGTCTGCGTATTTCGAACGCCGGCCTGCGCCTGATCGACAAAAACGGCATTGACGCCGTGCTCGCAGACCTGCGCGCACGTGGTCAGGCATAAGGAGCAAGACCATGGCAACCAAAGGCGGACGCGAAAAAATCAAGCTGGAATCGACAGCCGGCACCGGTCACTTCTACACGACCAGCAAAAACAAAAAAACCATGCCCGAGAAAATGCTGATCAAGAAATTTGATCCCAAAGCACGCAAGCATGTGGACTACAAGGAAATGAAGCTCAAATAAAGCTTCGGTTTCCCTCCAAAGAAAAAGCCCGCAATTGCGGGCTTTTTCTTTGGCGCGGCGGCCTACTTCAGCCCGCCGCGCTAAGGCGCTTTTAGGCCATGCGGGTAGCGCGCAGCTTGAAGGAAAACTCACGCAAGGTGGCAATCCCGCTGTCTTCGGCGCGGCGGCACCAGGCAGCCAGCTCAGCCGTCAGTTGCTCCCGCGAGACGGCGGTGTTGAGCCAGAGTTGGCGCAATTCCTCGCGCATGGTCACCATTTGGTCCAGGACCGGCGAAGCAGCACGGGCCAGTGCCAGCTGGGCCACAGCGGCAGGCGGCACTTTTTCGGCGTCGCGGTGGGCCCAGAGCTTGGCGGCTTTGATCACGGCAGAGTCGGCGCTACGCGCTTTCATCGACTCGAGCTCCTCGCGCACCGTGGCGCGCATTTGCTGGGCAAAACCGGCCATGATTTCATAGCGGTTGGCAATGAGGGCCTCCAGCGTCTTTTCGTCGGCGACCGGACGCACATCGCCATAGGCGGCTTTGGGGGGTGTCTTTTTGACGCGCGCCAGTCCGGCAAATTGCAAGATGCTGATGTACATCCAGCCGATGTCAAACTCGTAAGGCTTGACCGAGAGTTTGGCCGAAGTCGGGTAGGTGTGGTGGTTGTTATGGAGTTCTTCACCCGCAATGATGATGCCCCAGGGCGAGATATTGGTGCTGGCATCGGGCGACTCAAAGTTGCGGTAGCCCCAGTAGTGTGCCGCGCCGTTGATGATGCCCGCCGCCGTGATGGGCGTCCAGGCCATTTGCACTGCCCAGACCGTCAGGCCCAGGGCGCCGAACAAGGTCAGGTTAATAACCAGCATCAAGCCCACACCCTGCCAGGAAAAACGGGTGTACAAGTTGCGTTCAATCCAATCGTCGGGCGTACCGTGGCCGTAGCGGGCCATGGTTTCTTGGTTCTTGGATTCAGCCCGGTACAACTCTGCGCCTTGGAAGAGCACTTTGCGGATGCCATGGATCTGCGGGCTGTGCGGATCGTCGGGCTGCTCGCACTTGGCGTGGTGTTTGCGGTGGATGGCAGCCCACTCTTTGGTGACCTGCCCGGTGGTCAACCACAGCCAGAGGCGGAAAAAATGCGCCACGGACGGGTGCAGGTCCAACGCCCGGTGCGCCTGGTGGCGGTGCAGGAACACCGTCACGCTGATCATGGTGACGTGCGTCAGGGCCAAGGTAAACAGCAGCACTTGCCACCATGCCAGTTCCCAGGTTCCGTGGCCCAGCCATTGCAAGACTGCATTGAACAGGGGGGAGTCAGCAAAATACATGGTTTATTCAACTTTCAAGTTATGAAGTTCATATCGACTTCTTGGCAACGTAGCAGCCAGCCCTGCGCGCCGATTGTAAAAAGCGCTGGACGGTTTCAGCCGTCCAGAGGACCCGTCAGCGGGAAAATACCTTAAAAAACCCCAAATAAAGCTATTTTTTCTGCCAAACCGCCGCGAAAAACCCGTCGGTGGCATGCCGCTGGGGCCAAAGGCGCAGGTAGCGGCCGCCGTTTTCGCCTCCCACGCACAGGGTTGGCGCCTGCTCTACCTTCAGGCCGGCCAGGACTTGCGAAGCCTCGAGCGGCACAAATTCTGGGTTGGCCAGGCCGAAGGCTTGTGCAATGTCCTCGTTTTCGGCGGGTAGCACGCTGCAGGTGGCGTAGACCAAGCGGCCGCCCGATTTGAGCAGGCGCGAGGCGCTTTGCAGAATGGCGGTTTGCTTTTGCACCATTTCGAGCACGCTTTGCGGGCTTTGGCGCCACTTCAAATCCGGGTTGCGACGCAGCGTGCCCAGGCCGGAGCATGGCGCATCGACCAGCACGCGGTCAATCTTGCCCGACAGGCGCTTGACGCGGTCGTCACGCTCGTGGGCGATGGCCGCCGGGTGCACGTTGGACAGGCCGCTGCGCGCCATGCGCGGTTTGAAGGAGTCCAAACGGTGCGCCGAGGTATCAAACGCGTACAGGCGCCCGGTGCTGCGCATCCCAGCGCCAATCGCCAAAGTTTTTCCGCCCGCGCCAGCGCAAAAATCGACCACCATCTCGCCGCGCTTGGCATCGAGCAGCAAGGCCAGCAACTGCGAACCTTCGTCTTGCACCTCGAACTCGCCGCGCACAAAGGCCTCGTGCTTGTTGAGCGCAGGCTTGCCCGCAATACGCAGGCCCCAGGGCGAATACGGCGTAGGCACCGCCTTGATGCCCGAGAGCGCCAGCGCTTTTTGCACGTCGGCGCGCTTGGCCTTGAAAT
>Ga0209084_1001237_pt1 | contig 21947 bp, 29 predicted proteins | sample C_130820_MF_Meta_FD_187309 | JGI IMG/M metagenome (GOLD analysis project Ga0209084, IMG submission 187309) | Freshwater microbial communities from Lake Croche, Canada to study carbon cycling - C_130820_MF_MetaG (SPAdes) (version 2) | ecosystem: Environmental > Aquatic > Freshwater > Lake...
CATAACCTTGGCTGGTACGCTAGCTATCGCTAATGGTGGCACCGGCGCTACTACGGCAGGCGCTGCCCTTACGGCTTTGGGTGCTTACGCCGCAAGCAATCCCAGCGGCTACACGAGCAACACCGGCACGGTTACATCTGTAACTGCGGGCACCGGCTTGAGTGGCGGCACAATTACCGGCTCCGGCACCATTTCTTTGAATTTGGGCAGCGCCAATACTTGGACTGCTAATCAGAACATCAATGGCGCCAACATTGGTACATTCTCCACCGTACCTAGCGTCACGTCTACTGGCACTATTGTAGGCTTGGCTAATTCTACCAACGCTGTCGTCTTGAACGGCGCGGCTTGGACGGGGTCTGGAGACTTCACGGTTGATTTGGGCAGTTCTAGTGCGCGTTGGAATAACCTGTACCTTAAAAACAACCTAGCTTGGAACAGCTATTCCATTACTGCACCAGCAGGCGCCACAACGACTTTCTTGCGCAACGATGGAACTTGGGCTATACCTAGCGGCGGCTCAACTACCAATGCCGTTACGTTTAACAGCGGCGGCTCGGGTGGTGGTTCGGGCAGCACATTCAACGGCGCGTCTGCGCTGACTGTTTCTTACAACACCGTTGGCGCTCCTAGCACTGGCGGCACCGGCGCTACCGGCACTTGGGGTATCAGCGTCAGCGGTACATCGGCTGGCCTGACTGGTTCGCCTAGCATCACTGTCACCGGCGTTACAGTTGGTTCGGCCACCAGCGCTTTGGGTTCTAGCGGCACCAATACAACGCTGGGCAATAACACGGTGTTTGTTTCCCCAAGCGTTGGGTTTGCACCGGCGGTGGATAACAGCTATGTCCTTGGCTCGCCATCTTATCGCTGGACAACGGTTTACGCTACTACGGCGCTTATTAACACGTCCGATGCCCGCCAAAAACAGCAAGATCGCCCTCTGTCTGAAGCCGAGCGCGCTGTAGCCGTCCGCGTCAAGAGTTTGATTAAGACTTTCAAGTTCAACGAGGCAGTGGCTGCCAAGGGCGACGGCGCCCGCATCCACATTGGCGTGTACGCCCAAGAGTTGGCCGACGCTTTCGCTGCCGAGGGGCTGGACGCCACCAATTACGGGATGTTCTGCCGCGATGAGTTAGAAGGCACCGAAATCTACGGTGTGCGCTACGAAGAATTGCTGGCTTTTGTGATCGCCGTACTATGACCGAAACGCTCGCCTTACCCGACCAAATGCGCCAAAAGGTGGAGGCGCTCCAAGCTGCGGTGTCTCGGATGCCGCAGTACGAGCCCATCACCAAGCACACGTTTCACGGCGGGATGTATTGCCGCGAAGTGTTTCGGCACGCGGGCGCGCTTATAGTCGGTAAAGTCCACAAAAAAGAACATTTTTATTTTGTGGCGGGCGGCACCGTGGCTATTACAACCGATGAAGGCGTCCAATTTGTGACCGGCCCCCATTTATTGTGCAGCAAACCCGGTACAAAAAGGGCGGTTTATGCCGAAACAGATGCTTTGTGCATGACTTTTCACCGAGTAGAATCGGATAATGTGGAAGACGCCGGGGCCGAATTAGTTGAGGACGATCCGCACTCCATGTTCGCGGTCGGCAACAAAGTTAAAGACCAATCTATTGGGGTATCACTATGAGCTTTATTACAGTAGCAATGATAGGCGCAGGCGGCGCAATTCTTGGCGGCGCAATTGCGGGGTCTGGCGCTCGTCAAGCAGCATCAACGCAAGCTGACGCGGCTACACAAGCGGCGGCAGTTCAATCGCAGTCTTCTGATAAAGCGCTTGCACTACAGGAAAAGCTGTACAACCAACAGGTCGGCCTTCAAGAACCGTACCGTCAAGCTGGTTTAACTGGCCAGAACCGGCTGATGGAACTGCTGGGCTTGGGCGGCAACACAGGCGCAGCTAACTATGGCCAATACGCACAGAACTTTGGAATGTCTGACTTTCAAGCCGATCCAGGCTATGCGTTTCGTTTGGCTCAAGGACAAAAGGCGTTGGATCAGCAAGCCGCTGCACGCGGCGGTCTCATTTCGGGCAACGCTCTTAAGGCCGCGACTGGCTATGGCCAAGACATGGCGTCCCAAGAATATCAAAATGCTTACAACCGCTATCAGCAAAATCGCACAAATCAACTTCAGCCGTTGGGCAACTTGATGGCGTCTGGCCAAGCTGCTGCGTCTAATCAAGGCGCGGCTGCGGGCAGCTATGGCGCCAATGCCGGCAACTTAATTACCGGCGCAGGCAACGCAATTGCTGGTGGCATTACAGGCGCAGGCCAAGCAACGGCTGCGGGGCAATACGGCACCGCCAATACATTTGCCAATGCACTTAACACTGGCGTGTCGTCATATCAAAACCAAAACAACTTTAACAATTGGTTGGCCCAAAACCAAGGTCAATCTACATATAACAACCCTACATTTGCAGGGCCAACATATTACTCGCCGAGGTAAATCATGGCTGATCTAAATTCGCTTATTGCGCAAGGTTATCAGCCTCAAGCGCCTATTGATCCCTTTGCACAGTACGCAAAGATGCAGCAGTTGAATACTGGTATGAACCAGAATGCGCTGGCGCAATATCAACTTGCACAAGCCCAACGAGCCGATGTTCAAGCAAACGCGCTTAACGCCGCGTATGCAAACGCAACTGATCCTGCGACTGGAAAAATTGATTATGGCAAAGTAACATCAGCATTGGCCAATGCAAATGCTGGTGGGCAAATTCCTGGCGTTTTAAAAAGTCGGTTTGAAAACGAAAAATTGCAAACTGAAGCACAACTTAAAAATCAAGAATTGGTTGACGCTAAACTCAAACAATCACGGGCGCTTTTGGACAATATTGACCCCAGCGACCCGACTGCGCCACAAAAATATTTGGCATGGCATCAGGCTAATCATGCAGACCCCATTCTTGGGCCGGTGCTTGCTGCTCGTGGTGTAACTGAAGATGTTGCACGTTCCAACATTGACGCAGCAATTGCAAAAGGCCCACAAGCTTTTGCTGACTTGATTAACCAATCAAAATTGGGTGTTGAAAAATTTGCTGAATTAAACAAACCTGGTGTTTATAATCAAAATATTGGTGGGTCAACTCAATTGACGTCCGTACCTGGATTGGGAGGCATTGCTACAGTTATTCCAGGAAGTCAATTCACTAAAACAATGACTCCTGGTGAGATTGAGTCAAACAAAATTGCTAGAGGCCATCTTGAAGTGGCGCAAGGTCAACTTGGAGTTGCGCAAGGCAATCTTAACGTTAATAAAGCTGGTTTGGGCATTCGTGCTATTGCAGCTGATCCATATAACATTAGTGGTGTTCAAGCGGCGTTTCCAATTCCTGGCGCAGCTGTTGCTGGTACGCCTAGTCCTACGGCAAAACAGCCCAGCGGCGCGCCTGTAGTTCAAAATGTTGCAGCAGCCATGAAAGCTGGTTTGACTGGCGAAGATTTGCTTACGCATTTGCCCACGCCGTTGGCAAACCAAGTTCGTGCGATTGGTGAAGGCCGTGAGCCATCGCCTGCCGCACGGTCATTGACTACGCCAGCAGGCCGTCAATTAATGGAGATGGTAAGCGCAGCGTATCCTGGATATGACGCCAAACAATACGGAACAATGGGCGCGGCTGAAAAAGCATTTACCAGTGGTAAAAAAGGCGATACAACACGTTCGCTTAACGTTGCGGTGGATCATCTAGGTACGTTGCAACAAGTGGCCGATGCGCTGCAAAATGGCGATATTCGGATGTTTAATCAAGCTGGCAATTTCATTGCTTTGCAAACTGGTAACCCAGCGCCGACAGACTTTAACGCCGTTAAACGTATTGTTGCGGATGAAGTTACTAAAGCTGTACTTGGAAGCGCGGGCGCGCTGGGCGATCGTAAAGCTGCGGACGATGCGATTAATTCCGCTAATAGCCCTGCGCAGTTAAAGAGTGTTATTGACAGGTACAAACAACTTATGGGCGGTCAATTGGCCGGTATGGAAACGCAATACACTGCGTCTACCAACAAAAAAGATTTTAGGGATAGGTTTCTTACGCCAGCTACAAAAGCTGCGTTGGCCGCTACTGTACCTGCTACTACTGCACCTGCCGCCGCGCCAGCAGGCGCTGTTGATACCAGCAATAAATGGTTGAAATAACATGGCAAAACCTGAAGAAATCCTGAGCGATCCAGATTTCATCAACGCTAACGCGGCGACGAAACAAGCTATTTTTGCCAAACACGTTGCAAACGATCCTGAATTTGTCAACGCTAATGCTGACACACAGCAAGCAATTAAAACAAGATTTGGTTTTACTGCACCTGCGATTGCGCCGCGTGCGGAAGGAATGCCTGGCCCAAGACAAGGGCTGTTGGCCCAAACTGGTACAGGATTAGCATCATTGGCGGATACCACCATTGGTGGAACGCTGCCAATGTTTGGGTCGGTTGTTCAAGCTGTTGCGCGCCCGTTTACTACGCCACAACAAGCTGAACAAATGGGCGGCGCGGTTACATCTGCGCTTGAAAAACCATTTGGAAAACTTTTTGGTGTTACCAATCAGCCTGCGTACAACCAAGAAGCGTCTCGTAAAGTCATGGACTTTATTGGGCAAAACGTAAATAAAGGCGCGGATTGGATAGCCAGCAAAACTGGTATGCCGGTAGAAGACGTGCGCAATATGTTAGGCACAGCCACCGTGGCTGTAGCGCCTAAAGTTGTCAATGCTATGGCGCCAGTCGCTAAGGGTGCTATAACAGCCGTTGAAGCGCCGTTTGCAGCTCGCGCCGCGCAAGCGCAAGAAGCTCGCGTTGCGCAAAGTTATCAAAATGCCCCCCGTATCGACGCGGCCAAAGATGCGTTGGATTTGGGGATTGCGCTTAACCCCGCGGCTACTAACCCAACCACCGGCAATAAACTTAGAGTCGCCGTAGTAGGCAGCGATACATTAGACACCAAGCTGGCGCAGCACAATCTGCCGCAATACACAGCCGTTGCCAAAGAAGATTTAGGGCTGCCGTCCATAGTCAAATTGGACGCCAAGGCGTTTGAGCAAGCGCGTTCTCGGCCTGAAGTTAGCGGCCCGTATGACGCGGTGCGTAAATTGCCCGCAATTGCGCCAGACCAAACTACTATGGCTGCGCTGGACAATATGAAAGTCACGCCATTGATTGGCGATGAAGGCCAAGCCGCTAAAGTAAATAGCTTTATTGACACGGTTAAACAACAACTTGAACAAGGTGTTGACGGTAAAACTTTGGTAGACAGCATTCGGCAGCGCCGTCGCGACGCTCAAGCGGTTTACAAACAACAGTCTGCTGGCGTAAACCCACCGTCGCCAGAAGCCATCGCCCGAGCCGATGTAAATTTGGGAATTGCTAACACATTGGAAGGATTAATTGAGTCCAATATCAGCAGCGATCCTAAATTATTGGCGGCGTTCCGCGACGCTCGCACCGCGTTGGCCAAGACTTACGATTATGAACGCGCCACCAATTTTGCAACGGGTCAAATTGACCCGCAAATTATTGCTCGCATGGCCGCTGAAGGCAAACCAATGTCGGGTAAATTGGCTCAGATTGGTAATGTTGCCGCTAACTTTCCTGAAGTGTCCAAAGGCGGCGTGGCCAACGAGCCGACTTGGCGTGAGACGCTGCCGCGTTCTGGCGCAGCGGGCACCGCAGGCGCGCTATTAGGCTCCCCACTTGGTTTACCTGGCTCAATTGCAGGCGGCGCGCTTGGCGCGGCGGCAGGAAATGTAGCCAGCGGCGCATTAGCCCGAAATATGGTTAAGCCAGGTTTTCAAGCGGCTAATGTTGTGCCGCCTGACTATCGTCCCAATGCTCTTACTCCCGCTAACCGTAACGCACTGTCAAAATAATGGATCAGCAAACTATCAACATCATTATCGGCGCGTGTTTAACCGTGGCCGGTTGGTTCGCCCGCGAATTGTGGGCAGCCGTGCAAGAGTTGAAAGACGATCTGTCTAAGCTGCCGCTTACTTACGTTGCCCGGCAGGACTACAAAGACGATATGCGCGAGGTCAAGGAAATGCTCGGCAAGATTTTTGACCGGCTAGAAAACAAAGCGGACAAATGATCGACCCGATCACCGCCTTTGCGACAGCGCAAGCCGCCGTAAAGGGGGTGCAGGCCGCCATCAAGCTGGGCAAGGACATCCACGCCATCACTGGCGAGGCGATGAAGTTTTTTGAGGCCAAGGATGTCGTCCAGCGGGAGGCGTCCAAACCCAAGGGCACCTTCGCCAAGTCGGACACGGCGCAGGCCTTTGAGATCGTCATGCAGGCCAAGATGCTCAATGACGCCGAGAAGGAATTGAACAACTGGATGGTGATGTCTGGCCATGCCGATCTGTGGCAACAATTGCTGATCGAGCGCAACAACATCATCCAAAAGCGCAAGAAACAAGAGATTCTGGACGAGCAACACGCTGCGGCCAAGAAGAAGGAGATGGACGAATTGATTAACTGGTTACTGGGCGGCGGCATCGTCGTCATGGTCTTGGGATTCATCGTCTGGTGGCTGACAATTTTGATGGAGAAACACTGATGTTTGAAATGCTTGGTGGTGGTATCTTGGGTTCTCTGTTGGGCGGCGTGTTCCGGCTGGCGCCAGAAGTGCTGAAATGGATGGACAAGAAAGACGAACGCGCCCATGAGCGTTTGATGTTTGAGCAGCAGTGCGCGCTAGAGCAAGTGCGCGGCCAACAAAAGCTGGCCGAGATCGGCGCCCAACGCGAGGCGACCGTAGACGCTGGTGTGATGAATGCCTTTAACTCTGCAATAGAACAGCAGACAGAGATGGTCAAAGCCGCCGGGGGTTGGGTGGCCAGCTTGTCGGCCAGCGTGCGTCCTATGGTGACGTACTGGATTTTGCTAATCTGGTCGTTCATTCACATCTGGTTTGCGTGGAACGCCTGGGCGACCGGCGCACATCCTGACGCCGTGTTCAAATTAATGATGTCCGGCGACTTTAGCGCGTTGGTTAGCGGCACGCTCAATTATTGGTTCCTTGACCGTACATTGGCAAAGCGCGGGCTATGAACCTGGACATCGCCGCCGCGCTGTGCAAACGGTTCGAGGGCTTTTCGTCGAAGCCTTACCTATGCCCAGCCGGTATACCAACGACAGGCTTTGGCTCGACCTATTACTCTGACGGGCGTAAAGTCACGCTGCAAGACCCGCCCATCTCTGCCCAAGAAGCAGAAGCACTGCTGTTGCATGAGTTGCAACACACTTACCTACCTGGCGTCCTACGGCATTGCCCCATCCTGTTGACAGATGAACCCAAGTGCAACGCTATTGTGGACTTTGCGTACAATTTAGGAATTGGCCGTCTCCAGACCAGCACATTGAAACGTAAGATCAATGAGCAAGACTGGGACGGCGCCAAAAAGCAATTGATGTTATGGACAAAAGGCGGTGGGCGTGTGTTGCCCGGCCTACTCAAGCGTCGCGTCGCCGAATGCGCCTTATTTCCTTCATAGCGTCCCTCAAGTCGCCACGCAACTGTTCAAGGGCGTCCTGCTGGGCCTGCAAGCGCAAGTAGGCTTCGGTAGCAAACTTGGCCAAGTTCTCGTTTGTCCAAGCTGCAAAGTTTGGTAGGTCGTTCATGGCATTGGGCAGTTTTCAGGTGGGACAACAACGCACCAGATGGCGCTCCATTTGCCTGGGCCTTTGCCTTCCTTGGCAATCCAGCGGTCGATGTAGGCGTCGGGCATCTTTTGCAAGCTGCGCCCAGCGTTGGTGTAGTTCATGTTGAGGTAGTTGGATATGTCCAGCAGCGTCAAGCCGTCGGCGTACTTGTGCAACAACATTCGTATGCGGTGTTGGGGTGGCGTGTTCAAGAATTCTTCCCCTTCAGTCTAGCTAAGCACCATGCAACACCTTGGTCAAAGGTGTCAGGCATATCTTCAATTTCTTTCCAATCCTCATCCGTCAACCCCACCCAAGGGCGCTGTGGCGACTGTCGGTAAACAGGAAAACAATCTTTGCAAGCCTTGTCCGCTGTTGGTAAACCAAACAAACCGTTTTCGTCTGGGCTACAAAGATACGCCACCGGCTCCTGCGCCAGTTTGTCCCGCGCCGCAGCGCGTTTGCTTTCGTAGCCTGTCATTTGAACACCGCCGCAACAAACATGGACGCACTCACCACAAAGATTACCCACACAATCAAGCCTTTAATCTGTTTTACAAACTGCGCGTAGTCGCTAGGATCGGGTTCATCAAACTCCCAATCCTTTTGCTTGCGATTGATGTAAGCTTTGTCTGCTTCAGTCATTTGTACTCCTTCATGCGTTCGTTAAGGCGTTCAATACGGGCTAGGCTGAGTTGGAGACAAGCCTTTGCGTATTCGGTGGCGTTCTCTGACTCAAGCCTTTCCAGATGCGCCTGGGCCAAAGAATGAGTAATGACCTCCAAGGGGGTCAAGTCACGCCAGTAATCTTTAAAAAATTTTATGAATTTCATGGTAATTTAGCTTCCTTTAGTATTTCCATTCTCTCCCGCGCAACGCGCAGGGTGTTGTACCGCTGGTGCAAACGCTCCAGCACTGATACTCTTTGGAACGTCTTGCGTTCGTTGTTTAGTAGGCCCAGCACTTCTTCTTCAGACAGCGTGGGCAGACGGTCATTTAGACCTCGCCAAGTGTTTTTCAATTCGTGTCTCCAGTTTAGCTATCAGGTTGACGCAACGGTCATATGCTCGGTAGGCAATGGTCAGTTGGCGTGACCGTAGTTTGAGTTCGGCCTTGGCCGCTTTAAGTTGTGCTTTTAGTAGCATAGTTCCTCCATTGCAATATTAGAAATAGCGCGCTTGTTGTGCAGCGCCGCCCAGATGCGTTCGTCCACGGTCTTGTTGGTCAGCATGACGTAGCACCACACGTCGTGGCGCTGGCCGCTGCGGTGCAGCCGTCCTACGGTCTGTTCGTACAGTTCGAGCGACCAGGGCAAAGACAGGAAAACAATCCGGCAGCCGCCGTGCTGAAGGTTGAGCCCGTGGCCAGCCGACTTGGGATGCACCAGCAGCAGTTCAATGGCGCCAGCGTTCCATCGCTCAATAGCACGGTCGTCGTCCAACGTCTGGGCGTGGGCATAGCGCCGCTTGAGTTCGGCCAGTTCCTCTTGGTAGTTGTAGACAATGAGCGTGTTGGCACGTTGGTTCTCCTCCAGCAACTCGTGCAGCCGGTCAAACTTGGCCGTGTCGTACCACACTGGCGTCTGCACCGTGATCCACTTGCCGGGCACGTCTGAGGGCGTCTGTACGGTGTCGTACACAAACCCGCTGGCAAGCTGCTGCAACTTGCCGGTGACCACGGCAGCGTTGACGGCGGTGATGTCCTCCAGCTTAAAATCTTTTTTCATGGTGTCGTAGGGCTTGCGATTGTTCAGGTCGCAGCGCACCTCCACTGTGTGCAACGGGGGCAACTTGTCGCTGTACTCGCCTGCGTCCAAGACAAAAGTGGCAGGCTTAATCACGGCCATGACCTTCTCCAAACTACCTTTGCGCGGTGACCACTCGCCAAAGTCGGGGTTGATTAGCACGAAATACTGCTGCATGAACGCGCCCTTGGAGCGCCCCAGCAATGCCTGGTCAACGATCTTGCACTGGCCGAACACATCCTCCAAGCCGTTGCTGGTGAACGAGCCGGTCAGGCCCCAGCGGATGCCAATGGGCGTCAGGAATTTAAGCAGGTCTTTGAAGCGCTTGCCGCTGGGGTTCTTCAAGCGCGTCAGTTCGTCGAACACCACCGCGTCAAAGCGCCCCTGCGGCAAGTTCTCGTAGTTGGTCACCACCACTTGGGCGTCTGACGCGAAGGCCGCCTCGCGCTGCTTGGCCGTGCCCACGGCGGCGGCCAGCGTGATGTTGGGCGCCCACTTGGGCTGCTCGGTCGGCCAGACGCTGGCGGCCACGCGCTTGGGCGCCAGCACGAGGAAGCGCTTGGCGTGGCCAGCCAGCAGCATATCCTGCATGGCTGTCAGCGTGATGGCCGTCTTGCCCGCGCCGACGGGGGCGAGGATCATCGCCCTGTCGCGCTCAAACAGGAAGTCAGCCGCCTGTTCTTGGTATGGCCGCAAATTCATCTATCTGTTCCTCGTTCCACAAACACAAATACTTCTGATTCAGCCGGATCATGTCCAAAGCAAATTGCTTTTGAAGTTCTGATAGCTTGCCTTTATCGGTCTTTAATTCCACGAACCAAGTGCTGCCGTCAGGAAAGCACGCTATCCTGTCGGCTACGCCTTTGCGCCCTGGCGAGGTGAACTTCCACGACCGCCCGCCTGCGCGGGCTACCGTCCAAACAAAATAATTTTCGATGTCTTTTTCTTTCATTTGAAATATAGCTTTAAGACATCTATGATTTCTTGCGCGCAAACTTTTCCTATATTAGGCACACGCAAAAGATCATCTTTTTTTAGCCGTATAAGTTGGCTAATCTGCGTAATGTTTTCGCCTTTTAAAGCGTTAACCGTCTTAAAACTTAACGGCAATTCTGATATGTCATCGCCCCTAAGTATTTGTTTTGGCTCGACGGCTTCTGGTGCCAGCAGCCGCGTTAGCATCTGGTGCAGTTCTCTAACTTCTGAGATGTTGTTAGCTTCAAATGTAAGGCGCATGGGGGGTCTCCTGTTGGTAATGTCAAGAAGTTTAGCACACTTTTATTTTCTGTGCTACACTAAACGCCTCATCAACTAAAGGACGTTAAATGCAACACTCCAGTATCGTCGGCGGCTCGACCGCCAAAAGGGTAATCAATTGCCCTGGCTCTGTGGCCTTGGTGGCCAAGATGCCGCCCAAGCCCTCCAGCAAATTCGCAGACGAGGGCACACTGCTGCACAACGTCATCGCTGAGATCATCATGTCGGACAACCCGCCCGAGCATTACCTTGGCCACAAGTACGAAGCGCAGGTGCTGACCCAAGAACTGATCGACTACAAACTCAAGCCAGCACTGGCCGCGCTTGATGAGATCGACCCCAACAAGGAGATGGAAATTGAAGCTGAAACAAGCGTTAACTTTGGTGACCTACTCCCTGGCGTATTTGGCTCGACTGACCTTATTGGTCGCATGGGCAATCGCGCTGTTGTTCTCGATTGGAAGTTTGGCGACGGTGTTGCTGTGGATGTCGAGGAGAACCCGCAACTGATGTTCTACGCTGCGGCTGCTATGCGCACCCCCACGTCTGCATGGGCCTTTGAAGGCGTCACAGAGATTGAAATGGTGATCGTGCAGCCGCCTGCTGTCAAACGTTGGGTGACCACGCCCAAGCGCATCGCTGAGTTTGAGTTGCAGTTGGTGCAGGCCGTCAAGGCGTCCGAGAAACCCGACGCGGTTTTGCGCTCTGGCGAACATTGCCGCTGGTGCGCAGCCAAGCCGGTGTGCCCACAAATGACCGGCGCAGTTGACCGCGCCCTGAAGACGATTATTGACAACCTCGACCCGCCGACCATTGCCACCTACCTCAAAAATGCTGATATGCTGGAGCAGTGGATCACTGACCTGCGCGCCTTGGCGCTCCAACTGCTGGAGTCTGGCGCCAAACTACCTGACTACAAACTGGTCGCCAAGCGAGCGATCCGTTCATGGACTAGCGAGGACAAGGCCAAGGTCGCCCTGTTTGCGTTTGGTCTCACCGAATCTGAAGTGTTGGAGACGTCCGTGATCTCTCCGGCCAAGGCTGAGAAGGCGCTCAAAAAGCGCAAGCAGGCTTTGCCGGACGATCTGGTCGTCGCCATCAGTTCAGGTAACACCTTGGCCAGCGCGGATGACCCGCGCCCCGAGGTGATGCTCTTGGGTAAGCAATTAACCGCTGCCCTTTCTAAACTCAACTAAGGACTATCATGTCAAATCTAGTAGCGTTCTCCCAAGCGGGCTTGCCCGCAGTTTCTACCCTCGCAATTTCCCTGCGTGCAATTCAATCCGATGTCGGCGGCAGCGGCACGGTCATCCTGAAAATGGACAAGACCGGCCACTGGGTGTTTGGTGCAGACCAAACCGAAGTCGAAGACGACAGCACCTGGGCGGTCAATCCCTTCTCGTTTGTTCACGGCTTCATCGCCTGGGGCGACGGCGAGGTGTTGGGCGAGAAGATGGTGCCCGTGTCCCAGCCGTTGCCGGAGTTGGATGGTGCGCCGCCAGCCGCCAAGAAGGGCTGGGAAACACAGGTGGGTATGAGTCTGAAATGCCTGACTGGCGAAGACAAGGGCATGGAAGCGCGCTTCACGACCACCTCGGTGGGCGGGAAGAAAGCGGTACAAGCCTTGGCCGTCGCCTTGGCAGATCAGGTCGAGAAAGACCAAAGCAAGCCCGTGCCGGTGGTGTCCCTCAAAAAGGAACACTATCAGCACAAATCGTATGGCCGGATTTTCACGCCGGTCTTCGAGGTAGTGCAGTGGCTTTCATTGGACGGCAATGCCGAGCCGAAGAAGGTTGAAGAAGCTCCCGCAGTGGGCCGTCGTCGTCGCGCAGCGGCCTGATGACTCTCTGGGTTGACTTCGAGACCCGTAGCGCCTGCGACCTGACGGTCGCGGGCGTTTACAACTACGCCCAGCACCCAAGTACCGAAGTGCTGTGTATGTCGTATGCTTACAAAGATGACGACGTTCAAACATGGTTACCCGACCAACCTTTTCCTAAGTGGATTGCAGAATACAAAGGGCAAATCTATGCTCATAACGCTGCGTTTGAGCGTTTAATTTTTTGGTATGTCTTGCAAATTGATTTTGATATAACTCAGTTTGTCTGCACCGCAGCGCAGGCCCGCGCCAATTGCGCGCCTGGCTCGCTTGAGGACGTGGGCCGCTTTGCTGGCGCGTCTATGAAGAAAGACCACCGGGGCGCCCAACTGATCCGCAAGATGTCGATCCCGCCCTACGAGGAATCGCCTGAGTTGACCGCCGAGATGGTGGCCTACTGCGAGCAGGACGTGCGCGCCATGCGGGCGTTCAGCAAGGCCATGCGGCCATTGTCGGCGCAGGAGTTGCAGGACTATCACGTCAACGAGCGCATCAACGATCGTGGCGTGCTGGTGGACGTGCCTTTGTGCCAGGCTGCCGTCAAGTACGCCAGCGACGAGTTGGCCGAGATTCAAGAGATCGTTGCCGAGGTCACCGAAGGCGCCATCACCAGCGTGCGCTCCCCCAAAATGCGCGAGTGGGTGCTGGAGCGCGTTGGGCCGGAGGCAAAGAAGCTGATGAAAAAGGACGATAAGTATTCCATAGACAAAACCGTCAGGGCAAACCTGCTGCTGATGGACAACCCTGACGAGGTTCCCCATGACGTTCAAGAAGTTATCCAGTGCGCCGACGACCTATGGGCGTCGTCGGTTGCGAAGTTCAGCCGCCTTGCGGGTCTGGCAGATGAAGAAGATCGACGAGTTCGCGGCGCTTTTGTGTTTGCGGGGGGTTCCGCCACAGGCCGTGCATCAAGTTATGGCGCTCAAGTCCACAACTTCACCCGAAAATGTGCTAAGTCTCCTGAAGATGTGCGCCTGGCGATGGTACGCGGACACGCAATCGTCCCTAAGTTCGGCAAGCGCGTCACCGACGTCCTCAAAGGGATGCTCCGTCCTGCACTGATACCAGCCAAGGGTAAATACCTAGTCGTGGCCGACTGGTCGGCCATTGAGGCTAGGGTAAACCCTTGGTTATCCGGCAGGGGCGACGAGAAGCTGGCCCTGTTCGCGTCCGGCGAGGACGTGTACAAAGTCAACGCTGCGGCCACCTTTTATGTCGATGTGTCTCAGGTCAACAAAGACCAGCGCCAGATCGGCAAGGTGCAGGAGTTGGCCTGCGGCTTCGCTGGCGGCGTGGGCGCCTTCGCTGCGATGGGCCGCGCTTACGGCATCTTGCTGCCCGAGTCGGACGCCCGGCGCATGGTGGACGCATGGCGTAGGGCAAACCCTTGGTCGGTGCCTTACTGGCAAGACCTAGAATCAGCCTACACCCGGGCGATGCGTAACAAGGGCAAAGAGTTCAGCGCCGGCCGGGTGACCTATATGTTTGACGGCCTGCACCTGTGGTACATCCTGCCATCGGGTCGCGTCCTTTGCTACCCCTACGCACGACTGGAAACCGAAGGTGTGACCTACGCTAAAGCCGCTTGGAAACCCGCCGCTGACGCCAAGGAGTGGCCACGCGCCCGTCTGTGGAAAGGGCTGGCCTGCGAGAACATCACCCAAGCCGTGGCCAATGACCTGCTGCGCCATTCGCTGCGCCAGCTTGACGACGTGGTGCTGCACGTCCACGACGAGATCGTGATCGAAACCAGCACACCCAACCCCGACGCCTTGCGCTCGGTCATGTGCACCCCGCCCGACTGGGCCAAGGGTTTACCCCTAGACGCCGAAGTCTCAATTATGGAAAGGTATGGAAAATGAAACACGTCATAGGATTATCTGGCGGCAAAGATTCGACCGCCCTTGCACTGCGCTTGATGGAAGTTGAGCCCCGCGAATACGAATTAATCTGCAACGCCACCGGCAATGAGTTGCCTGAAATGGTGGAGCATTGGGCCAAGCTGGAGCAGATGCTGGACTTGCCTATCAAACGGGTCGGGCACACGACTGATCTTTACGGCCTGATTGAAGAGCAGCAGATGCTGCCCAATTTCAGAGCGCGTTGGTGTACTCGCATTTTGAAGATTGAGCCGACCATCAAGTATTTTGAAGACCTGCCTGATGGGTCGGTGCTGTACGTTGGCCTGCGCGCAGACGAAGAGGCCCGGCGCGGTATTTACGGCGAAGACATGAAGATTCGGTTTCCCATGCGGGAATGGGGCTGGAAAGAAGAGGATGTCTGGAAATACTTGGCCCAACGCGGCGTCACTATCCCCCGCCGTACTGATTGCGCTGTATGCCCATATCAGCGGCTGGGCGAATGGCGCGACCTGTGGCGCGATTACCCTGAAGAGTTTGCGCGTGGCGTTGCCATTGAAGAGAAACTGGGCCACACGTTTAGGTCGCCCCAACGCGACACTTGGCCCGCTGCGCTGAAAGACTTGGGCGCCGAGTTCGCCAGTGGTCGAAAAATCCGTGGTGAGGGGAAAGTTCCTACTTGCCGTGTTTGTTCTTTATGAGGATTACCAAATGAGTTTTTTGAAATACTTAGAGGACATTGCGCCCGAGGGCGAGGTCATTTTATTTGTGCGCCAAAAACCCATATTGGCCAACGGTGAGCTGCAATTCCACGCCGACGGCGCTGTTAAATGCACTTGGCCGGCCTACCTGCCCAAAAAGTGGAAGGCGAACCAGGCATGGTACGCCAATACCGGCTGCTTCATCATCGACCGCTTCGACCAAGGCCACCCATCGGCCCGCGCTGACAACTGCGAGCGCGTCGCCTTCCTTGTGCTGGACGACGTAGGCACCAAGGCCAAAGAGCCGCCCATCGCCCCGACGTGGATCATGGAGACCAGCCCCAACAATTACCAGTACGGCTACACCTTCGCGCTGGACGACCAGCCCATGAAGGCCGACTTCAGCGCCGCTATCGTGGCCATCGCCGAGGCGGGCTACACCGACGGCGGCGCCATCAACCCAGTGCGCAATTTCAGGTTGCCCGGCTCCATCAACCTCAAGCCAGGCCGCGAGGACTTCGCCTCCCGCCTTGTCGAGTTTCACCCCGAGCGCGAGTTCTCCCTGCCTCAGATATGCGAGGCGCTGGGCGTGACGCCCACCCCTGCCGACACCGCCACGATGCGCCCCATACGCCTTACAGACGACGGCGGCGACGATGTGCTGGCGTGGGCTGCTGCGCGTGGAGACTTGCTAGAGAAGGGCAATTCAAGCGGTTGGTGGGGCGTGGTTTGCCCTAATCATGGCGAGCATAGCGACGGCAACCCAATGGGCCGCTACAACCCCGTCAGCCGCGCCTACTGCTGCCTGCACGAACACTGCGCCGACTGGAACAGTGAGCAGTATCTCGCATGGGTCGAGGAGCAGGGCGGGCCAAAGCGTGCTCACGGCTTGCGCGATGAGTTGCTGGCCGCCGTGATGGAGAACACCCTGTCCAAGCTGGCCCCCACGCCCGAGTACCCTGACGAGGCCGCTGCGGTCATCGCCGAAGTCGAGCGGCGCGAGTTGGGTCGCGTGGAGATGAGCGGCTGGTTTGAGCGCTTTGCGTACATCCAAGACGATGACGCCTATTTTGATATGCAAGATCGCCGCGAACTGATGCGCAAGACCTTCAACGCCATGTTCAGGCACATCGACTGCCGGTCGCGCCACGGCAAGCACGGCAAGATTGAGGCGTCTAACGCCTTTGACGAACACCGCCAGGACAAAGGCGCCCGCGCCTTGGTCGGCATCACTTACGCGGCGGGCGAGACTGTGCTAGTGTCGCGTGAGGGGCTGGTCTACGGCAACCGCTGGCGCGATGCCCGCCCGGCGCCCGTGGCCGGTGAAGCGACGCCGTGGCTGCGCCATGTCGAGCGCATGGTGCCAATTGACTTCGAGCGCGAACACCTCTTGAACGTTTTGGCCCATAAAGTGCAGTTTCCCAGCCACAAGATCAACCACGCCGTCCTGATGGGCGGCAATCACGGGTCGGGCAAGGACACCCTCTTTGCGCCGTTCTTTTGGGCCATAGGCGGCAAGGCCAAACTCAATTGCTCGCTGGTCAAGAACGAAGACTTGACCAGCCAGTGGGGCTATGCGCTCGAATGCGAAGTGATGGAAATTCAAGAACTGCGCCAGCCGGAGGCCAAAGACCGGCGCGCGTTGGAGAACATCCTAAAGCCCATCATCGCGGCACCCCCGGAGTTGCTGACAGTCAATCGCAAGGGTCTGCACCCCTACCAGGCGCTAAACCGCGTGTTTGTGGTCGCGTTCTCCAATGAGCGCGTGGCGATCTCCCTGCCCTCAGAGGATCGCCGCTGGTTTGTCTTATGGTCAGAGGCCACCAAAATGCCAGAAGCAGACGCGCTCAGAATGTGGAACTGGTACACTAATCGAGGCGGCTTTGAGGCCGTGGCCCATTACCTGCACACGCGTGACGTGTCCGCGTTCAACCCTAACGCCACGCCCCCATTCACAGAGGCCAAAGCGATTATGGTCGAGCATGGAATGAGCGGAGCAGAGTCGTTCCTGGTTAACCTGATCCGCTCCAGATCGCGCGCCTTTAGCGCTGGCGTGGTCGGCGCGCCCTTTTACGCGTTGTGCGATGAATTGCAGTTATACGCCCCCCAGGGCGTGCGCATTGTGCCCGCTGCGCTCTTACACGCGCTCAAAGAGGCCGGATGGCATGATATGGGGCGCCTAGCGTCGCGCGAATATCAAACCAAAAAACACATATTTTGCGCGCCTGAATTGGCCCATAGCACCCGCTCAGAGTTGCGCAGGGCCATAGAAAAGGCCCCCGAAGGGGCTTAGTCAAGATCAAGCAAAATCGCCAGGATCGCGGCCAGTATGGCCGCTAAGACTATGAGCACGCGAGCGCGCGCAGGGCGGCCGCGCGCGTCTCTTCGTTATCGTCGTCCAACAATGCGCGCAGCACATCTTCTAAGTGCGTAATGCGATCCAAATAATGGCGCCGCGCGGTAGCGATGGCCGCTAGAGCCTGGTCATCGGCGATCATAAGTAGCGCACGAGTAGAACGGCCAGAATCAGGCCAATTGAGACGGCCAGCGCAGCGCTGGCGATGGGGCGCGCAGGCGGCGCCGGTTTATAGTGTTGGCGCGTCATGCTTCCACCTCCACGCTATCGGTGCCCTGGGGCACGCTCACGCGATCGCTCAAACCCTCATAGAACCCGGCCAGGTTCGCGTCGCCGTAGGGCGCGCCGCCCTTAAAGTTGCGCCGGTTCGAGTTGAGTGTGTAGTACTGACTCACGTATTCCGCAGGGCTCATTGTTTCCCCATAGGCCGGAAATAAACGTTTATCAGGGCCCCGGCTTTTGACCGGCTTATGCTTACCCGTGATTTTGCTGGCCAGGGTTTGAACCTCTAGCACGCGATTCAGGGATGCCAATTTATAAGTGGTGGATTTAATTTGTAGGGTTTGCATAGCGATGCTCCAGGGTTATAGCGCGCGCCAGCTGGCGTGCATCATGGGTCAGTTTATCGGCCATCATGGCCCGGTCGATTTGTTCCGGCGTGGGTTGCACTGGCGCCGGTGGCGCCGGTGGTGGCGCATAGGGGCGCAGTATTTCAGCGAATAGCGGGTGCATCATAAGCCGCTCACCCGGTAGCATTGGCCATCGCTGCGCTGCACGTCGATGGTTCCAGCGCGACGCACGGCCAGGATTAGCACGCGCTCAGTGCGGCCGTATAGTGAGATATGGATATATTGTCCAGGTTTCATAGGTTTACTTTCGTTTACTGTAGCGGCCAGGAATAGCCCCTAAGCGGCCGCACTGGCCGCTTAGAGATAACCCTATGCGCTGGCCATCATAATCACGCGGCGCCGATCGTGCCCGGCCGCGTGATCCGCTATAACGACGTCGCGCGCCTGAATCCGCGTGCCACTGCATAGCGTGCACTTTGCGCACGTCGATTTTTTACCGCCTTCAGCGCTGGCCGGGCAAACCGTCTCACCGGGTTGACGATCGACGCCTACCGATACCCGGAAAACGCGCATACCGTATAAATTGGCCAATGCAGCTTGTTCAATAGTGTCAGCGCTGGCCATAACTAGCGGCGCCCATGCGGCATGATCAAACCCCTCATTTTGCCATTGGTGCGAATATCCGCGCACACCGGCCGCATACCGGGTAATTTGTGTCCACATTTTGACCGGCGCGGCCGCGCCGTCGCCATATGTGCCAATGCGCACTATTTTGCCGGCCAGCGCGCGCGCTATTGTGGCCGCGTCGGCGCGCACATAGCGGCCGCGTTTATATGCGTTGTACACCGATAACACCGATTTTGCTATCTGGACATAGCATGGCACTTTGCCGGTTTGTTTGGCCAATATTGGCCGGTGCTCGCACTGGCCGCATATGCTGGCGTCGGCGCCGGTTTGTAATGCTTGAACCGGGTTAACGTCACTGCGAATAATGAATGATTGCACTAGCGCGCCGGTTTTCTCATTTTTGCTGGCGTCGCTAATCTTGTTCACGATTACGACAATGGGCGCGCCGTCGATTTCGCTGAGGCCTTCGTATGCGATGTAACCTAGAATTTTAGTCATAATGTTTGCCTTTACTTTAATTAACTATCAAGCTTTGCGTGCCTGGAATACGCGGGCCCTTTTTGGGCTTGCTGCAATTATGGATCAACTATTTTATGGCTGTCTGTCACGTTGGTGACAGTTGGGCTATTTTTGTGGGTAGTGGTTGGCGATTTGGTTGGTAGTGGGTTGGCTATGGTGTTTTGGTGCGGGTCTCCAATGGGGGAGTGTAGTTGTTGGCTATATTGGCTATTTATAAAAGATAAAAGGTTTCAAAATGTATATTTCATAATGTGAATTCTTACAATACTTACAGTTTCTATTGGAGCGATTTAAAACGGGTGCAAAAAGTGCCTACAGTGCCAACAACTGCCCGCGCACGGTTTGGCGCGAACTGGCGCAAGCCGCCAACCCCATGATCCACGCATAAATTCGCGCGCTGCGCTGGCGCATAGTGTTGGCTATGTTGGCAGTTTGATTTGCATGGCCAACATGGCCAACATGGCCAACATGGCCAACGGCGCCTGGCCGCCAGGCTGCAGCCTGCGCACTGATTGGATTGGCATGGCCAACATAGCCAACACCTACCAGCCCGCTAGCCCTCGCCATTTTGATTAGGATTCCTGCTTGGGGGTGGGGGTAGGGCCGAGCGGAAGGGCCAACGTTGACGGAGGGCTCACAACCAAAATTTTTTTTTAAATTTTTTTTGGTATAAACTCACGGCACACGCCACCAGGCGAAGGAGAACAGATGTTCAAGTCACTGCCGCTTACAGTTCGCCATGTCAAGGCTACTGAGTCGCGCCTGCAAGCAATCTACGACGCCGCCAAACTGGGGCTCAAAGGCGACACTCTGGCTCTTGCTTCTGGTATGCGACCTGACGAGTACCGCCATTTGTGCCAATTTGACCCACTGGCTGAAATGGCCGCGATCAAAGGCAAAGCGGACGGCGAGCGCGAGATGGCGCAGATATTGCATAAAGCCGCCCAAGAAGGCGACGCCAAGGCAGCGCTCGAAATTCTCAAACACCAACACGGCTGGGTGGCCAAGCAGTCCATCTCGGTGGACATCGACCAGCGCATTTCTATCACCCAGGCGCTTCAAGAAGCCGAGTTGCGCGTAATTGAGGTTGTCGATGCAGTCCACCAAATACAGCGCTGAAGACGAACAGGAACTGATGGCGCGTCTGTGGACGCCGCGCATCAAGGACAACCCACTGAACTTTGTGATGCTGGTGTTCCCGTGGGGCGTCAAGGGCACGCCGCTGGAACACTTCAAGGGACCGCGCAAGTGGCAGCGCGAGGTGCTGCAAGACATCGCCGACCACATCCAAGAAAACAAAGGGCTGTTGGACTTCAACGTGCTGCAAGCGGCGATCTCGTCGGGGCGCGGTATCGGCAAGTCGGCCCTGGTCAGTTGGATCACGATCTGGATGCTGACCACCCGCATCGGCTCGACGACCATCATCTCGGCCAACTCGGAGAGCCAACTGCGCAGCATCACATGGGCCGAGATCACCAAGTGGCTGGCGATGGCGCTCAACTCGCACTGGTTTGAAGTGAGCGCCACCAGGCTGATGCCGGCCAAGTGGCTGACTGAACTGGTCGAGCGTGACCTTAAGAAGGGCACGCGCTACTGGGGCGTCGAGGGTCGGTTGTGGTCGGAGGAGAACCCAGACGCCTACGCCGGTGTGCATAACTACGACGGGGTGCTGGTCATCTTTGACGAGGCCAGCGGTATTGCCGACGCGATCTGGGCGGTGACCAGCGGCTTCTTTACAGAGAACACGCCCAACAGGTTTTGGCTGGCGTTCTCCAATCCGCGCCGCAACACGGGGTATTTCTACGAGGCGTTTAATTCCAAGCGGGAGTTCTGGAAAGGCAAGATAGTGGACGCCCGCACGGTCGAGGGTACCGACAAACAGGTCTACGAGCGGATCATCCAGGAGTACGGCGCCGACAGCAGCCAAGCGCATGTCGAGGTCTACGGTATGTTCCCCAGCGCCGGGGACGATCAGTTCATCGGATCGGACATCGTGGACGAGGCCATGAAACGGGAGAAGTACAAAGACCTGTCGGCGCCCATCATCATCGGGGTCGACCCGGCGCGCTATGGCGCCGACGCCACGGTCATCGCCGTGCGCCAAGGGCGCGACATTGTGCACATCGCGCGGCACCGGGGCGATGACACTATGACGGTGGTTGGGCACGTCATTGAGGCCATCGAGGAGTACAAACCGACGCTGGTGGTGATCGACGAGGGCGGCCTGGGCGCTGGGATTGTCGATAGGCTCAAGGAGCAGCGGTACAAAATCAAAGGTGTAAACTTCGGAAATAAGGCGAAAAACCCGATAATGTACGGAAATATGCGCGCCCAGATGTGGGGCGAGATGCGAGAGTGGCTGAAATCTGCTAGTATTCCGGCAGACAGGTTCTTGAAGACGGACTTGATTTCGCCTAAGATGAAGCCTGATTCACGTGGAACAATTTTCTTGGAGAGCAAGAAAGATATGAAATCGCGGGGCCTTGCATCACCAGACGCAGCGGACGCAATTTGCGTGACGTTTGCTTTTCCCGTGGCCCACCGCGAGTATACTGAGCCGACACGCCGCGTTAACTCCCAAGGCAGCGCAGTGCATAACTCATGGATGGGGTCTTAATATGCCGCTGGTCAAATCAAAATCACCTGAAGCCTTCCGCAAGAACGTGGCGGCTGAAGTTAAGGCCGGTAAGCCGGTCAAACAGGCCGTTGCCATAGCGTATGCGGTCAAGCGCCAACAGGCGCCAGCAAAGAAGAAATAATGGCTGATTACACAGGCATTGCAG
>Ga0209084_1001239_pt1 | contig 21923 bp, 32 predicted proteins | sample C_130820_MF_Meta_FD_187309 | JGI IMG/M metagenome (GOLD analysis project Ga0209084, IMG submission 187309) | Freshwater microbial communities from Lake Croche, Canada to study carbon cycling - C_130820_MF_MetaG (SPAdes) (version 2) | ecosystem: Environmental > Aquatic > Freshwater > Lake...
ACCTTCAACGGCCAGGCGGACTTCAACAAGCGCGTGACGGCCATCATCAACCGTAACGCCGACCTGATGTACCGCACGTACGTGCAGGTTGTTCTTCCGGCCGTCGACCTGAGTTCCGCGAGCACGGTCGCAAACTCGGTGTCCCGCTTCCGCTGGCTCAACTACGTGGGCCACCGTCTTATCAAGACGGTCGAGCTCGAGATTGGCGGCCAGCGCATCGACCGCCAGTATGGCGACTGGATGCAGATCTGGACCCAGCTCACGCAGGATGCGGGCACGACCCGTGCGCTCGACGAGATGATCGGTAACAGCCACGACCTCGTTCTGATGAAGAACACTCAGGGTTATGCGCTGGACCAGTCGTGCTCGGGCGCTGAGCTGACGAACTCGTGCGCCCCCCGTGCGGGCACCCCGGCGAAGACGCTGTACATCCCGCTGCAGTTCTGGTTCTGCCGCAACCCGGGTCTGGCGATCCCGCTCATCGCGCTCCAGTACCACGAGGTGCGCATCAACGTGGAGTTCGAGCAGTGGATCAACTGCTCGTACACGGAGCTCAAGACGGGCCAGTCGGTCCCGGTCTCTATCCAGTCGCTCACGGCCGCCTCGCTGTACATCGACTATGTCTACCTCGACACGGAGGAGCGCCGCCGCTTCGCCCAGCAGACGCACGAGTACCTCATCGAGCAGCTGCAGTTCACGGGCGCCGAGTCGATCACGTCGAGCTCGAACAAGATCCAGCTCAACTTCAACCACCCGGTGAAGGAGCTCATCTGGGTGTGCCAGCGCGACTCGTTCGTTGACTGCTCGCAGCCGCCGACGGTTGCGATCCAGGAGGTGAACGGCATGCAGCCGTTCAACTACTCCGACGACTTCACCACGGAGGGTGTCATCATGGACGTCCTCGGGCGCGGTGCGCTCGGTGGCGGCGCCGCCACCACGCAGATCCAGTACACGCAGAACGACGGTGCCTCGGGTCCGTACATCGCGGGTCTGGGTATCCAGCAGGGGCCCTCGCTCAGCGCCGCGTCTTGGCTCGACACGAACACCGGCCCGGGCACCAACGACCAGGCGGCGCTCTTCGAGGACACGACGAACTACCTGCTCGCCAAGGTCCTCCTGGACTCGGGCGTCAAGTGCTCTGGCAAGAACCCGATCGAGGTCGCCAAGCTGCAGCTCAACGGCCAGGACCGCTTCACGGAGCGCGAGGGTCGCTACTTCAACTACGTGCAGCCGTACCAGCACCACACGCGCACGCCGACGGTGGGCATCAACGTCTACTCCTTCGCCCTCAAGCCGGAGGAGCACCAGCCATCCGGCACGTGCAACTTCTCGCGCATCGACAAGGCCACGCTCCAACTCACGGTGTCCGTGAACACGGTTCGCCAGGGCCGCACGGCGCAGGTGCGCGTCTACGCTGTCAACTACAACGTGCTGCGCGTGATGAGCGGCATGGGTGGCCTGGCGTACTCCAACTAGAGACCTCCGAGGATTCCCTCCCAACTCAAAGACAAAAACACACATGTATGCAGAAATCTGCACTCATTTGTGTTCGTACACGGCCCAGCCATTGCGTTCGGTAGTAGAGAACGCAACACGTCTCCATTCTGGGTGGGCCGCGAACCATTCAACGATCTTGGCACACTTTGCGACAGCCGTGTCATCCAGGAGATAGACAGTTGCCCTTGAGTGTTCGATAAGATACAGAAAATCAAAGTGAGTGAGATACTCTGCGCCGTCCAATAGAACAACCTGAGGATCGTTCATCGGAACATGGGGACTCTGTTGGAAGTTTTCGGTGTCCACGTCGTGCCACTCGGTGTTCATGGTGGGATGCAATGCAGTCACTTGTTCTCTAGTCGGGAACTGGCTGTTTGGGAGCATGTGTCCGTAGATGACTTCGATGGATGGATAGAACTCCCATACCTTCTTTGCTTGAGACGCGAGGCCTGCGTTGATTTCGTAAGTCTGAAGAGTGAATGTGTCGTTACGCTTTGTAAATCCGTCATAGAAGCAACAAGTGGACCCCTGTCCGTTCCATGTTCCAATCTCAAGGAAGCGAGAGAAGCGAGTATCCGATGCATACTTTGCGATCCACTGCCCAAAGGTGCTATCGACCTTTACCTGACCAGTGTTCTCAATTAGAAGCAGCATTGATGGGTATGTACATTGCTGTGTAAACTTATACGAAGTCTGTACGTAGCCAGAACATATCAAGGAACCGCTCGTACTTAGAGTCGTCCCATATGAACCCATTGGTATTGATCTCGTCAAACGAATCCACAAACAAGCAGGGGAACTGTTCGTAGAGGTCGTCTAACTCCGAATGGAGGACGACCGGTACTGAACCCATAAGCAGAATCTCAGAGAACCGATGGGTATCGAGACCGTTACCCCGCATTGACACGACGAACTTGTGACCCCCAATTGCCCGCATATAGTCGGGAAACGCCATCTTGTTAAGCGTTGGGGTCAATGTGCGACCATCATGGGTGCTGCCATGGTAAGGAACGCAGATATCCGCGCTCTTCGACTCCCATACCGGCCTCGATTCGTGAAGCGCCCTGAGTTCACCATGGTTCCCGTTTGGGCGTCCAACCTCTCCAACTCCGATCAATACCTTCCGAATCTTTGGGTGCCGCTCACGGATGTTACATCCGACCCACTTGCGAATGTTCGGGTTGAAGAAGATCGCGGCAGCCGCCTCAGGACTAGGAGATAGGTCTGATGCGCCCGTGACGAGAGTGATCGGAACCTTCGGAGACTTGTTTGCGAGGAACCAGTCGAGGAGATCTGTCTTCACAAAGACCACGTCATGAGGTGCGAGGGTCTGACGACTAGGATACGAGTGCTGAACAAGAATGTCGTCTCCGTAGCGGACATCAAACACGATGTTTGCAAGAACGGGCAGGCGGTTGTAAGACAGATGGACTGGCGTCTTCGTACGCATTGGGTTGGACTGAATGTTCCGAAGAATCGCCGCCCATCTTGACTGGATCTCCCGAGTTCGCTGGGCTCGAATCTCCCGATCATCCGTATAGACGAAGAAGTCAAGTAACTGCCCGAGATGTTCAATTGAGTCAAAATAATGCGTGTTAGCCGACTTGAAGGTATCATAGAAATCAGCCAATCCGATCCACGTCTTGAGATCCGACAAATCTCCATACTCTGATGGAAACGGCCGAGATCCCCAATAGGCAGAGATCGACCACAGTGCACCGCAGTTGCTGCGAAGATACTCTTCGGACGGGAAGAACATGGGACACCCAGCCGTGAACTGCTCGAATAGACTCATTGTGCTGATTTCATAGGGAAAGTGAATGACGCCCTTGAACTCTCCAATCGCACTCCATTCAAAGCGCCCAAGTTCAGCCCTTTGCGTGATGCGAGGGTCCGACGGACAGCCGCCTGTGTAACATAGGAACGTAGGACGAGTTGGGGCATAGCGCATCTTCGTATAGAGACCCAATGTCGGGATGTAGTGTGTCCGGATCCCTGTGGCACGGAACGTGTAGTTCTGATCTGCCTTGTTGTTCGATACTGGAATCAACTGTCCAGAGTCGTACATCCGACGAAGACACTCAATATAGTTCGTCCTGCCATGTAGATCATTCGACCAGCAATATGGGAGATCAAACCGACATGTGTTGATCCAAATAATCGGTTTGTTATACGTTTCGTAGATCTGGGCGAAACAGGCTGCATGTCCAACCACAAACCCGTCAAACGAAGAGAGGAATGTATTGTACTCTGCTTTGAACGCTTCAATCATCTCTGGGGTCAGAGATTGCCACGTGCCCGCGTTAATGTGTTTCGGAGTGTCACGCTCCCTGCCCATGATAGACGCATGTCCCGACAAGGTCCAATCCACGACTTCGAGATCGAGACCCAGCGACTTGAAGTCGGCAATCACGGAGATATGAAGGTCTATGCAGAAGAAGCGCATTTAGACGCGTTAGATGACTAACATTGTAAATGGTAAATGCCTTTTCCTTCTGTTTGTATGGTCCAACCCAAGTCTTCTACCACCAAGGATTCTTAGAGAATATAGAGTTGATCAAGACACATTATCCCGGATGGGTCGTGTATGCATATCTTGGATCTGATACCGAACCTGCGTTTAGGGATCGTCTGTTGTCAGATCCTGTGGTTCGTGTCCGAGACACGGGTATCGTTGGTCCGAAGAATACGATCCTTCGTTTTTATGCGATCGACGAACCGGATGTAGACATTTGTTTCTTTCGAGATGCGGACAGCCGTATCCACTGGAAAGATCGATGGGCAATTAACAGTTTTCTCAAGTCAGGGTTTGCTTGTCACGTTATCCGCGATCACCCCGACCATAGCGCTCGCATTCTTGCAGGATTATGGGGGCTACGAAGTGGAACGATTCCATCTATTCAAGACCTCTACACCGCATGGACACCTGCGAGTGCAGGATTTGGCGACCCGGCCAAGTTGGACGGATTTGGCATTGATCAGAATTTCCTATCTCTTGAAGTATACCCCCGTATCGTCGATCGTTTGCTTGTTCACTTTTCATACAATCAGTTTCGAGGGGAAACGTGTGTTCAGTTCCCATTTCGGTATACCAACGAGATCTTCTGCGGTCAGTACCAACGGATACCATTTGTAGATAGTTCTGACCCCGCTATTCCGTTCTCGTTCGTAAAAATTCGTATGCATAGACAATGAAGCATCAAACGATCGGATCTCGTCGCAAGGTTTGGAATGGATCGGCACTCAAGACCCCGGGCGGCCTCACGCGCAAGGACCTGACGCAGAACAAGCACGGTCGCATCGTCTCCCGTAAGCGCGCTGCCCGTGCTCGTTCGGGTCGTGCCTTTACGCGCCGTCACAAGTAGATTTTTTGATACGCATGAACAATGGCACTGGCGCTACCCATCGTCAGTCTCCTCTCATCAGTCCCGCTTGGAGTAGATCTTGCGTATCTCTACTCGCAAAGCAAGACAAATGCAAACGGTTCAACCCCGATGGCCGAGAGCGGCATTCGGGCTGAACTGACGCGGGCATTGACCGCAGAGTACACTGCATTCGCAGATGCTGATCGTGCTGTGATTACAAAGGCCTTGACAGAGGAGATGGACACATGGAAGAACCAACTCCCCAAGGCCGAAGCTCCACCGACTCCGTCTCTCGGGTCGCGTGCGTTACAGGCAACGGGGGCCCTCATCGCGGCACCGATTGCCTTGCCGGTTGCAGGTGTTGCGATGGCCTATACTGCAGCCATCGATTATATGAAGAAGCGCTCGGCCGACGCAGCAGAAAGGAAGGCGGAACTTGAAGCCGCAAAAAAGACGCAGGAGGGAGTGGACGCGCGCCATAGGGAGGCGAGACAGAAGGAGGACGAAGCGCGGGCTCTGAACGACACTGCAACACTGAATGCGGCTATAACACTCCGGCTCAGGCTGAAAGCGGAGGCGGACAAGGCTGAAGCCGATCGGCAATCGGCGGCGAGGGCGGCGGCAGAGGCGGCGGCTGCAACAGAGGCGGCGGCAAAGGAGGCAGGAGAGCAGGCTGCAACGGCGGCGGCAGAAGCGGCAACGGCGGAGGCTGCAGCAGCAGCAGCGGCAGCGGTCTCCGAAGCTGGCTTAGCGCGAATCGAAGCTGCCGCGGACGGAGCTGCAGCAGAGGCAGCCGAACGGAGAAATAGCGACCCCGCCCCAAGCCAGTCAAATGTGGCAACGCCGATATTGGGACCCGCGCCTGCACCGCCGCAGGCTGTCGACCCCCAAGCCATTGCCTTTGCGGAGAGGAATGCCGCAGCAGTCGAGAGTGGAGGTCCGAGCGCATTTCGCCAGGCGTATCCCGATGTGGCGTTTCCAGCCCCAAACGAATCGGAACTACTCAAGGAGGTGGCGGAGGATAAATCCCTTGCCGCTCAAGTGCCCAGCCAGACATCATCTGAGCCCACTCCCGATGCGAAAGCCCAAGAAACGTGTGAACCGACAGTGTATCTCGAAAAGAGAAAGGCTCTCATTGATGCACTGGAGAACCGAGCAAAATTCAAGAAGATTCCCAAATTGTGGTCTAGGTTCGTCGATACTTGTCTTCAAGGCGATTCTCCCCCGATGCCCCTTAGCAGGGAGTGGCGCGCAGCGGGCCAAGACGTCGACAAACAAAAGGCTGCACTTGTGAATCTCGTGGCCACATTGAAGACGATGGGAGTCTTGGACGACACGCTCGAGGAGAAGATAGTATCCAATTGGACGACAGAATTTGGTGGCAGGCGTCCCACATCTCGTAAGGGCCGCAAGGGCCGTCAGGTCCGCAAGGCGCGTAATTCGACTTTCAGAAGACATCGCAAGCATTGATAAACCATGTCGGACGATCTTGTCGTTGCCAAGACAGTCCAGACAGCCCCGATCCGGATCCTCGCCGAGGGCCTCAAGTCCATGCTGGTGGAGATGAGCCTGGTGTTCGACAAGGATGGGATCCGCATGATCGCCATGGATAACACACGCACAGTCTTGACGCACATGCGCCTGCATGCGTCCAAGTTTGAGCACTATGAGTACAATCACACCGCACCCAAGTTGGATGTGGGCCTGAACACGGACCACTTTTACCGCATTGTCAAGACTGTAACGAACGATGATACCATTACCTTTTCAGTCTCCAAGTCGGAGTCCAATCACCTGTGCATCACTCTGGAGAATGGCGAGAAGAAGCGCCGTATCCGCAACAAGTTGAACCTGCTGGACCGCGACGAGTCGGACATCAACATGCCGGAGACAGAGTTTGCCACCCGCATCACGATGCCGTCCATGGATTTCCAGAAGATCTGTCGCGACATGACGTTGCTGTCGGCCAAGACCGTGGATATCAAGAATGTCGGGTCCACGCTCACCTTCACGTGCAAGGGTCCATTCGCGTCACAAACCGTCACCATGGGAGATTCCACGTCAGACATTGCCATTGACAAGCAGAAGCCCGACGAGATCGTGAGTGGCACGTTCTCGCTGCCGCACCTGGTCCTGTTCACCAAGTGCTCTAACCTGTCCAACAACTTGGAGGTCCACATGAAAAATGATTGGTTTCTGATGATCCGTTACGTCATTGCGAATCTGGGTGATATCAAGTTGTGCCTGATGCCCTGTTCCGCATAGCCGACATCTGTTTTCATAAAGATTCGTGTAGTGAAGTATGGTGCGCGTTGCTGTCTGCCACTGGGGACTCCTTCGTACACTCGATCGAGCGTACGATTCCCACAAGAGGCACATCTATGATCTTCTTGATCGGAACGGAATTGGTCATGATACCTATGTGCATACGTGGTTTCACGCAGACACTCCTCTTCTGAAACTCGATCGCTTTGGGTTCAAGAAGCTAGTGATGGAAGACGAAACACCGGTGTTTGAGAGCGTTGATCGGGAGTTTGCCGAGTATTGGTATGAGAGCGTCTACGCTGAACACGGCGATTCCCCACACGAGTGCAACCCCGTTTTCGTCAAACGAGGCATCTGGCAAATGACCAGTCAGAAACGCGTAACGGAGATGTGTGTTCAGTCGGGTATTGTCTACGACTATGTCATTTTCATACGACCCGACCTTGAGCTGACGACGGATATTGACTTGACATTCGCGTCAATGAAACAAGACACAATACAACTACCAAAAGAGCAGTGGGGAGATACCTGGAGCTGGGTCACAAGCGTCAATGATGTGTTTGCCATCGTCCCCTTTGCAAAGTGCGAACGATACGGAATGCGGATCGACGAAGCAAAGCTATATCGCAAACGCGTGGGCAGACTTGCGCCCGAGCACTATCTTGGGTTCATTGTCAACTATTACTTTTCAACTCTTCTGTGTGTCGATCAAGGATTTCGACTTCTTCGATGAGAACAACTCCATCAAGACCCTCTGAATCAGCGGAACAATTTCAACCCGGAGTCCCGTGTTGACATTGGCTTTCCACATGGCTGTACCGATACACTCGCGCAGTGCTGTCTCCATTACGTGGTCTGTGTCTTGATGGGTAAACCGCACCTGCGGCACTTGCGGTAGGTGCGGCGCCGGCCTCCTTGCTTGGTTTCTGCGTCCGCATCCCACATTTCCTCGTCAGTGTCGGGAGTGTCTCCACCACCGAACAATGCTTTCCTCTCAGACAACATGTTGAACAGGGCCTCCACATCGGAGTCCTCCATGGCTCCGAACTTGACTGCCCCGCTGAACGATTCCTTGTTGCCTGCATTCACGAATCCACGCGCCTTCGTGCCCGACATGAGCGACGGGTCTTGCGAGTTCGTCTTGTCACCCTCTTGGCGCTTGATGCCGATGAATGTGGGGGCAGGCTTGCCTTCCTTGATACCCTTTTGCCACATCCCTGCCTTGGGTCCGAAGGTTGGCTCGCGATCGGACCCAGCTACGAGAACGATCTCTGCGTCGGGGTACTTTGTTCGGATCCATGCGTAGGCGGCAGGCGGACCACCGCATGGAGGTGTCGTTTCACAATCGTCAGTGTTGACAAAGTGCAGATTCCCAGTTGTAACAGACGGTTTGAACATTTTCATCAGAAACGGTATCTTCTCTGCAGCAGTTAGTGGGTTTGTCTTCCCCTTTGCGTTCGACACGAAGACATATGCCTTTCCGTCTGGACCCGCCTCGGACACAACACGATCGATCAGAACCTTGTGTCCAGTCGTGGGTGGCTGGAACCGTCCAACCGTATATGCCACTTTCATTGTTACTCCCATTGAAAAAGCAATGGACGAGGGGACGGGTACGGCCATACTCGTGGTCAGTACCACCATTCTCCATGCGTGGTTGATCTATGTATCCTTCTACTGGATCTCGAATAATTGTGAGTGCGTTTAACAATGCCGCCGCCTCGCCCCGACATGTCTAAGGAGATTGTGGCTCCTGATGCCCTCCGCGCGTTCAAGGAGGCGATCTCCGCCAAGACGACTGCCAAGGAGAAGAGGTGGTTGGCGATTGCCACGAAAGCGCAAGATGCCTATGTGAAAAAGGTGCGTACGCAGGGAATCGCAGCAGGAACCACGCGTCGCAAGGTGTTTGGTAAGGGGAGGCGGAATCGCACTCGGCGTTACTCGGCCCGTTTCGGAGGACCTCACTTGGGACGTTGATTGTGAGCCTTGTAGGCAATGTCCGAGCCCAACTTCATCTTCAGAGTCGGATTGAAGGACTTGTAGTCGGACAACTTGGTGGTGGAGTTCCACACCTTAATGATGTGGAACTGACCCTTGGGACTGACCGTGACACCCGACACGGTCTCGTTCTGTCCCTTCAGGAAGGAGTCGGCAATGCAGTGCACCATACAATCCACAAAGACGGAATGCGTGTCGCTCGCATCCACCTTTTTGGACCAGGCACCGCCCTTGTCGTTCTCGGGCGCGTCCCACAGCGGAGGAATGTCGCCACGCATGAAGAAGAACATGCCCGACTCCCACATTTCCTTGGGAATGCCGTCGACGATGGTCCAGAAGTCAGAGACATCCTTCACCTCGAACACGTGGATGTAGCTTTGCAGAGAGTAGTCATTGTTCGCAGGATCGTGATACCAGAGATTCCACATTCTAGCACGAGTCCCTTACCTTTCAGTGTGTGTATCCGTTTTCCACCAAAAACGAATCTATGCATGAACAAGGGAACTTGAGGGTGGGATGGATACTGTACTCAACATCTACAGCAACCGCGCTGCCCTCACTCGCCCCCTTCCAGTCGATACTGCGACTCTTCTGCAGAAACTCGCGACAACCTTCCGCCCTGCCTTTCGTCGTCCGATTCGTCGCGAGGCACCTCCTGTCCGCGACGACAACTGGCGTTCTCATGTCCTTGTCGAGGTTGCACGCAAGGTGAGGGACAAGGAAGACCCCGACTACGATGAAATCAACGCCTTCCTGAACAAGCTCTCCAAGCAGACCTACGACAAGCTGGTGACGGCCATCAAGACCAAGTTGGCCGCGCGCGATGCCATGTTCCGCTTGCGGATCACCACGCTGCTGTTTGACCGCGGAATCAAGCAGAACTTCTACGCCTCCATGCTAGCAGATGCGTACAATGACATTATCAAGTCCCACGAGGATGCCCGCCAAGATCTGGCCGTCCAGATCGGGATGTTCGATACCCTCTACGACACCAGCGCTGTGATCCTGGTGCCTCCCTCCACGGACCCCACGTTCAATGACATGATCATTGCGTGGACCAAGCAGAAGGAGACGAAGCGGGGCTTTGCGGTCTATACTGCTGAGCTGTTCACACGGGGTCTCCTGCCCCCGGGCGTGATGGAGACCATGGTCCGCCAAGTGGTGGACGATGCCAAGGAGAGCATGCGCCTTCCCAAGACGCCGCAGGGCGAGGAGCATGTGGACCATCTAGTTCGCTTCTTAGCAGCCATCTCTCCCAAGGTGAAGTTGGTGAAGGAGTTGGCGATTGGACTGTTGGCGGTTCCGCGCACCGACACGCCGTGCCTGTGCATGAAGTCTCGCTTCAAGCTCGAGGATTGCACAAGGTAGACAGCGTTCAAACACGACACTTCCAAGACTGGGGGTGGTATAAATGAGCGCACACGCCGTTCCGACAGCCACCGTCATGGCCGCTGCTGCCAAGATTGCGATCGAGCAGGATCGCCCGATTTATCTTGATTACTACGGAGACAGCATCACCAAGGCGTGCTGCATCGGTGTCCGTGGAGACGAGAAGTGTCTGGTCAAGTCTGACACGGAGTACACGTCCCCTATCGCCTCCATCATGCGCCTGAAGGAGGAGAAGGTCTTTTTGATTCTCACGGAGAACAGCCTCTATGTCGTGTCTGCCGATATCCCTGTTAAACGCATCGTGGCGTCAACTACGGAAGGGACCGCGTAATGGACTTCCCCCCGCCGCATCGTATTTTGTTCGAGTGTATGAATGACCGCCTCACTGCGGATCATTGGGTTGCCTACAAGGCCGCCCACTCCCACCACGCTGAATTCGAAGAAGTGGACGCAGCCGTCATGAACTCCATTGACGACTTTGCCCCCTGGTTAGCCCAATGGATGTCCTTCGTGCCCTCCAAAACCCATATTCGGTTGCGCGTGTTACTCGTGTGGCACGCCCACTTCTTGAGCGCCGCCTGTCAGCAGACTCTGCGCCGCTCACTCGAGCAGAGGTCCTTCCGCTGCCGAATCTGGTTTCATGTGGAGGAGCCCCTGCTTCAGCCTGCGATTGTGAGCCGCTGCAGCGTCACATCGTTTCCCCGCTACCTCCATGTCCCCGTGATCCACGGCATGCTGGACACGTCGTATTGGGACGATCCTGCGGCGGCCGAAACGGAATTACAACGCGCAAAGTCATAAGGAAGTATGCGAGTCTTTACAGATGGATCCTGCCCAAGTAACGGACGTGCAGGTGCACGTGCTGGATTCGCCGCCTGGTTCCCTGAGCACCCCGACTGGTCAGAGGGACACCGAGTCCCTGATACCGAAGACCAAACCAACAACCGAGCCGAGCTCTCTGCTATCCGTCTCGCCGTCCAAATTCTGGAGACGCGTGGCTGCCTTGACGAGGACGTGGTCGTCTACTCCGACTCGGATTACTCCATCAAGTGCGTGAGTGTCTGGGTCACGGGCTGGATCAGCCGCGGCTGGAAGACCTCTGAGGGTAAACCGGTTCTGCACCGCGACCTGATTGAGGATATCGTCACGCGCATCTCCAAGTTCAAGTCTCACCGCTTCGTGCACGTGCGCGCACACACGGGCGGGTCGGATGACCTGTCCATTCAGAACGACAAGGTGGACAAGCTAGCGCGCGAGGCCGTGGACGGCAAGAAGGAGATTGTGGTTCCTCCGCCCACAGCAGAGATTGTTGCAGGATGTCCTCTTGCGGTGTTGGGTCCGCCTGTTGCCCAGGGAACTCTGCTGCACTGGATCCGTGGAAACCTCGACGCATTCGACAGGGACTTGATGGACAAGCATCTGTACAAGGCGTTTCAGGAACTGTGCAAGGCGAAGAACGTGACGCTGACCAAGAATGTGAGTCAGCGCACCACCATGCTGCGCGCAGAGTTGACCACAGTCTCCATTGAGAAGACGGGTTAAAGATTGGCGGAGTATACTAGCAAATGAGCGTCATCGCGTATAGCTTCTGGTCTCCTACCTGCGGCCCATGCAAGCACATCAAGCCCGCACTCGAGCAGATGAAGGAGGATTTTCCTGCTGTTGCGTGGCAGTCGATCAATACCCAGGAGGATCCCACGGGGTTGGCAAGGGCTCTCCGCGTGCAGGCGGTTCCGACCGTGGTTGTGGCCAAGAACGGCGTGGAGATTGGGCGCCACTCGGGTACGAATGTGATCATGTATTACAGTTTGCTGCGGAAGGCACTGGCTGCTTAAGAGCACTTTTTCTCTTCGCCCTCCTTGCCGCTTCCCAAGGTTCCTGTCGCGTTGAGCGCAGTGGACATATCATCCGGAGACATTGCCGTTCCATTGGCCAGCGCCTGCTGTCCAGCTGGAGACGTCACCGACACCAAGCCCTGACCGGGGACATACACAAAGCCGGTCGACGAAATGCTCGCAACCTGTGACGCGTAATTCTGGATGGGAATCACCGTACTGGGAAGGTACATGGGGTAGAATGCCTGGAACATCGAGTAGAAACTACCACCAATGAGGGTTCCAAACAGCATTGCGTACAAGACACCCGACGTGATTGTCCGCCTGTCCTTGTCTTCGGGGAGGAAGCAGGTCTCGCTAATTGCCATGGACTGACCAATTAACAAGATGATGCCCACCACGAGGATTCCGAGACCGTTGATGATACCGCGGTTGAACCACAAGTCAAAGAAGAAGTACGAAATGATCGACACGGTCATGACAAGGGTCTGGGCTGTGCGGAAATCCTTGGGGATTCCCTCTGCACCTGTGACCGTGCAGCCATTGTAATCACCACCGCCGTGCATCCTTGCTCCGCCCGCAGGAGGAGGGGCGGGCTTCGGAGCCCCCGTGCTAGCAGAACCCGTGATGTTTTTGCCGATGTTTTCCATGAGCATAACAAACGAGTTCGTGATTGTCTCCAGAGGAGAGTGGAGTCCCGCGGCAGAGAGGCCCACAATCGTCGAGCTCCAATACACGCCATCGTAGGTGATTGCGTCAGCCATGAGACCGAAGAGCAGAAGGGCGTGCGGTGTGAGCTTCAGGAGATCCTTTCCCCATGACACCGTAGGCACGCCACCCACTCCCATGCCCGACATGGCGGAATAGGCTCCAATCAAACCTGCGAGCGTGCAAGAAAACGCAAGCAGGAGGGACTGCCACCAGTTAAGGTAGCCTGGTTTGAGGTCCAACGGGTTCGGGTTGGGACGAGACGACATCTTGTTACTTTGGGATACTTGATTTCTCTGCTCCATACAATGGGAGGTGGAGGAAGCAAAGGCCCTATTTCACTAAGAAAGCCCGATGTGATCCGACCGAACACCAACAAGTCCAAGAACATTCAGCAGGGTTTGCAGATTAAGAAATCCGAGGGATGTACCGAATGTACGCTGACAATCGATCCTGGCGTGTCGGCATCGTCCGTTAAGATCACCATCAATCCTCGGCCTGACGCGAAAGGACAGATTCCAATGTCAGCAACGGAGACGACCAAGACCATTGCTAACATCTACCAGCCATCCAACTCCATTACCTTGACACCGTCGGCGCCCTTCACGGGTTCGTTTAATCCAACGACTGCCATGCCCTATGGCGTGCAGGCAGTGTGGTGGGATACGATGGACTTGTTCTGGGGAGCACCGCTGCGTGCAGAGGGCAAGAAGGGTACAGGTATCCAAGGAGACGCGTGTCTACTGGTGCGCTCAACGACCGCACCCATCATCCTCATGATCCCGATCATGAAGACAACGGACGGCAGCAAGAAGGGTGTCAAGTTTTTCGGCCGCATCGCCCCGACGTTTCTCAGCATTTCGGGCCACGAACTACCCAAGACATCGTACGACCCTGCAAAGGATCCCAAGATCGCAGCGGATTGGGAGAAACTGGGCAGGAAAGACGCAAGTGTCAAGAAGGAGGATATCAACGCCTACATCAAGTATGCGTCCGACGGTCACTACGATACGGGAGAGGCCCCGAAACCGGGCCCCGATTATCCCTCCGCCGCTGCCGACACAGGAAGCGACTGGTCTCTGTCCTCGCTCGTCACGGGCAAGGAGTCTTATTACACATGGATTAACACGGTCTACAAGCTAGACCCCGACGGAGACAGCAGGGAGAACATTGGCGGTGGCTTTGAGTATGTAACCAACTATCTGAAATGGGCCCCGGCTGCTCAGGCGAAGGAACAGACGATGGGGTATCTGACACCGCGCGTCATTTACTTCCAAGAGCCCGTGTACATGCTGGAGACTGACTTTGCGTCTCTGCGGGGATCCGTCGATGCCCGTTCGCCGAACGAACTAGTCCAATCCCTCTCGACCTACGACAAGGACGACCCTGCGTCTGCGAAGGATCCGAACCACGTCTACTACCACCCTGCCTGCTGTGGTGCCGAGGGATCTGCGAAGGGCGGGACCAAATCGATCCAAGCCACCTTTGCCAAGGCGCAGGCCCAGAGCAGCCTCGACTTTTGGACAAGCCCGACCATGCAGTGGATCATCTCTGCCGTTATCTTGATTTTGATGTTTCTGTTCTTGTCGTGGCTTCTGACCTATATTACCGAAGACCCGAACAACATCTTTGCTACGGTTGCACACACCATTCGTCCACGACCTGTGTAAAACGGACTTACGAACGCGAGCAGAAAGAGACTTAATGGTTGTTGCGACTGCAATCGGCGTGTCTGGAACCCTGTCCGAGTTGACTGTCCCACCCAAGACTGCAGACGTTCTCGAGTGGCTCCGCAAAAAGACCCGCCAGCCTACCCTTCAATTCCAAGGCAAGATTCCACACGAAGAGGAGGTCTTCGCGGTCTTTGGTGTTCCATCCGATGACCCTGACGACGAGACCACGAACCAGCACATGCTTCCCCCGCCGTTCAATGACGACATCTTCTCAGGAACCCTGGTGGTTATGAAGTCTGCGAATAGCAACGCGGACGACTACGATTCCCATGCAAACCAGTACATTGATCTGCGGACCACGGAGTACGATGACTTCTACCAGTCGTGTACATTCCGGGAAGATGAAGAGGCGGAGGTTGTGGAGGATGATGACGAAGAGGGTGCGGGACCTGTGGAGGAGGACGACGAAGAGACGGCGGCAGAGGCTCGGCAATCTGCGCCTGTCCACACGATCCACGCATCTAATGTGTTTGTCGATCACCCGCTGCGCACACGGGTCCGGAATTTGTTCGATAGCAACGACGTGGAGACGGCCATCCTGCAGAGGTGTGTCCGCGAGGCCCAACAGTGGTTGATTGATATTGACTGGGACAATCCCGTGTTCCTTGGTCTGTACCGTAATCGGGCCGTGGAGTTGCATCCCCACCGGGCATTACTGACCACCTTGGATCCCGCAGAGTTCGCAGAGATGTCACCCGTCCAGCAGAACCCTCAACGCTGGGCTGACTTGATTCAGAAGACGGTCGAGAAGGACAAGGCGTTGTATTCCAAGGAGGTGACAGCGTCCATCGTGTTGTACTGCTCTCGCTGCAAGCGCAAGACCAAATGCGACTATTACCAGATGCAGACACGCTCTGCAGACGAGCCCATGACCACCTTCATTACGTGCCTGGAATGTGATAAGAAGTGGAAGTTCTAATCTCATGGAATGACAATGAGTGCGTTGACAGATCCACTGAAAATCGCCGACTGGCTGATCGCGCGGGTTGGAGCCGTGCCAGGCGGTGAGTCCTATAAAAAGACCATTAGTGATGCGAAGGGCATGCTTTTGACTCCGAGTGCAACGGGTCCGAAAGCCGTAGAATTGGTCTCTACCATGGTGACGCAGGGAGCGGCTGTGCGGACGGCAGAGGTCGCAGGGACGGCGGTGGTACCTGCTGCGACGGCTGCGGACCCTGCTCCTGCGGCTCCGGCTCCGGCTCCGGGTGCTCCGGCGGCGGCTGCTCTCCCGAACGTTGCAGTGCCCCCTATCAATGCAGCGGCTGCTGCAGCGGCTGCTTCGGCGGTGGTAGCGGGTCTCAACAAGGATGCGCTGGTCCCTGAGCCGACGGCCGCGGAGGCGGAGGCAAAGAAAGCGAAGGATCAGAAGGAGGATGATGCTGCTCTGGATGAGGTGGCTAATGCTGCTCCTCCTCCTGCTGCGGAACCTGCTGCGGCTGCTACTCCTGCGGCTGCGGAACCTGCTGCGGCTGCGGAACAACCTGCTGCGGCTCCTGCGGCTGCTGCGGGTCCGTCCACAGGCGGCCGTGGCTCTCGTAAGACCCGTCACCAGACACCCAAGCGTCGTCGGTCGGCCAAGTCGAGTGGCGGCAAACGGCTTTCGAAGAAAAAGACTAACAAACGCAAATGAGTGCCGATCCTGACGCTATCCGCGAGACGCTTCGTTCTTGGATTGCTGCCGATGATGAGATCCGCACACTCCAAGCCCAAATCAAGACAATCCGTGAACGCAAAAACCAGCACGGTGCTGCAGTTCTTGAGTTCATGAAGGGAAACAACCTCGACAATTTTGTTCTGGATGGCGCAGGTGGTGGTGGCACGATTGCGAGGTCCGAGCGGACGATCCGTCCTGCCCTGAAGCGGTCCACGCTCCGACAGCAGTTGTTGTTGCAGTTTGCCGACCAGCCCGAGCGTGTGGCCGAGGCTCTGCGGGCCATTGAGGGAATCCCCGAGGGAGGAGAGGATATGAGTGTGGGTGGCACCAAGCGTGACGTGCTCAGTCGTCGTTTGCCCCGGGCTCAGAATATCACGCTGGGCTGATAATGGAGTGGTGGGTTTTTGTTCCCGGTGTGATTCTGATTACGTACATCCATCTGTTCAATGCGATTGCTGGCATGTATTTCGATTCGGGACGTCAACTGCAGTTGTCCGACCTGTATCGCCGTGTGATTCCTCCGATGGAGATTACATTGAAAATATGATGATCTACTTGCGCTTGGCCGCGGCATCCGCAGCCCGCTTGGCCCACAACTCTCGGAAGGTCATGGTCGCTGCAGGACCCTTGATGGTGATAGTCTTACGAATCACCTTCTTAGGTGGAATCTCTTGAATGTGAGTCCGACAGAGGGCGTAGAAGCCATCCACCGTCTCGGTCTTGTTGGACTTGAAGGCTCGAACAAAGCACCAGCGGTGGTCCGAGTCTACCGGAGTTTCAGGTGCAGAGGGGTTGAAGAGTTTGTGGCAGTCAATGCAGCGAAGAGTGTCCATGGTAACTTGTGTCCGGGACAGAAACAATCTCACTTGCGTCTCCGAAATCCGTTTTCAGCCTAGCCTGATATGCCTTGACAATCTTGATTTGTTCATTGATGATCCTCTTGAAGGCATAATGTTCATACCGTGCCAGTCGTTCCTTCTTTTGCGCTGGCGTCCCGAAGGTCGGTGCACCCAGTTGACGGAGACGGGTATCCATGGCGTTAGTCTATAAGAATGCTCGGATTCGTTTTTGTTGCCTTGATATAATGATCGAATTAACATTCCGCAAGGGCGCGTTCCGTCGCGTCACATCACCCGTGCAGCGCCGGCTCGTGACTGTCAAACCTGTCGAGGATGTGGTCGTGGTCCCCGTGGTTCCTGAGCCCACGCCTGAACCCGTGGTCGTGGTCCCCGTGGTTCCTGAGCCCACGCCTGAACCCGTGGTCGAAATCGTCGCTTAAAGTCCGCCACGCTCGCGGATAAACTAGGCTTATTCCACAGGATCCACCTGGACAAGGCTCCAGGCGTATCGGGCCTCCTCCAGTGTTCACCCATCCCAGAATGACGCTTGATATACCGCGCCCTACGAGTCACATCCTTGTGCTTCGTATAGTCGCTGTACCCCACAGCCCCGAATGGAACCACGCGTTCCTTCCCACTCTTGCCTTCACGGACCTCAAACACCGCATCCCACTTCTTGCCCGTCGTGCGTGACTTGCGGAGAGTCTTCAGACGTAGACGGCCCATTGTAAAAAGATAGGATTGTTTGTTGGCTCAGCATTGCCTCTTCAGAGCGCGTCGATCCACGGCTCCCACTCGTCCTCCGGAACCTTGAGTTTCCGCAGGCCCCGAACTCCCTCCGCGACCTTCTCAAGAAGACCGCACTCCTTACCCGAGAGAGCCGCGAAGAGCTCCTGAACCTTCTCCGCAACTGACTTCTCAGGAGCGAAGGCCTCATCAAATCCAGCCATGACATTGATGAGTCGCGTGATGTGCCCATCACAGCACATGCCCAGCGAGTCATGCATCTCCTCGAAGAGGCGGATGTAGAGCTCACGCCGTGTTGACTTGTCCTCAACCTTGTGAATGGTCTGAGCCAATCCATCGAAGACTCGTCGGTACAACATGTCCTGCATGGTGCGGCAAGTCTCGGTCGTGTACCAGTGCTCGAAATCCGCAGTGATGCGAGTCACATCGGAGGCGCGGCACCTCTTCAACTCAACCATCCTTGCCAGGAGAACCTCCACAAAGCGGCGAGTCACCTCCGACTGACGAGAATGTAAGGGCTGAGCAAGCAACTTCTTCATTCCCTCGCCAGTCTGCGTAGACACCACACCCGTGTGCACATTCTGCGGGTCCGCCACAAAGGCTGCGAGGCTTCCAGCAGGGTGCTGAGGAGCAGCGCGTCTGCGATTCCAGTGCCAGTCAATCACACCGTTCACATCCATCTGGTCGTGAGGGTGGTCCTGGTTCCAAAGGTCGCGGATAAAGTACTCCGCGGCCAGTCGGATGCGCAGATGCCGAATCTGGGTTCGCCACCAGCGGCCTCCACCCAAATCCTCCGCAGGCATGTGGTCATTCCACTCCGCAACAATCTGTACCCACTGCGTAGGGTCGCGCTCCATGCGCCCAATCGCTGTGCCCCATGAAAGATTCAGGTAAGCCTGGCGGCGATTTGAAAGGTCGCGTTTAAGGTGGCGCCTACAAAGGCCTCGCTCCTTGATGATGCAGTTGCATCGAGGCGCTGTGCATCGCTGGTCGCGCGGAAGGTCAAGACGCGGGCGCCCCGCGTCACATCCTGCGCAATACTGACCTCCTGGTACCGAGAGGTTATGACACTGGAAGCGGTCGCCCCACTCAGTGTGGTCTGAGTTCATAATACAACGAACTCGCGGAAGGGGCGGAGGAGGAGCAGGAAGACCCTCGAGAGCAATGGCTCGGATTTCAGCAAGATGGAGAATCACCTCCGCGTGGTCAGTAATCTCAGGATGGCGCGCGAGAAATGCCGCGGCGAATCGGCAGTGGCGGCGGTCATGACCCTGTGTAGAGCAGAGTCCGCAGGTGCGGCGGCGTGGAGGAAGGACGATGGGATCCATTGTTATCTTGTTGGAGAGGATGTTGAAGAATGTCGGCCCCCAATCCCTTTTCCGCCTGAGTTGAAAAATCCGTTTTCGTTGGTTCACTTCTTCTTCAGCGCCTCCGCCGCGCGGACGTGCTTCGAGGTGCCGAGTCGGTGTTCCTGCTTTCCCTTCCGTTTCTGATTCTTCTTGGTCTCCTGTCGGGTCTTGGGTGGGTCCATGGTGTTGATTACTTACTCGTCGTCGCTTTCCTTTTCAACGGTGTGAAGGTCTGCGATAAAGTCCAGGACCTCCCAGGGTGCGATGTTGACCCCTGCGAGTTTACCTGAGAGCCTTGCGAGGACTGAATTGCGCTCGCTGCGCGGTACCCACTTGACCACGAGGTCGAACAGGCTGTCAATTGTGATGGTCTCCACGCTGGATCGCGGACGGGGAAGATCGTAGGGCATAGACTCGTCCAGAGCCTTCCACCCAATTGTCCAGTCAATCTCTCGGTCACGGACCTTCTCTGCAAGAAGGCTGAGTTCAATGTCCAGATGTCTGAAGACGATGGCAGGGCGGCGTCCCGTCGGGGTGGCGTTGCGAAGTGCGTAGAGAATGTCTGAGAAATGCATGTTGACTTTGTAGGACACAAGGTTATCTTCCGTAGTGGGAGTGGTTTCCGTTTTCGGAAAACGGATTCGTGTGGGCAAGGTGGTAGGGAGGGTGTGCTGAGACATATGATACCATGGCGTCCTTCTACCCTCGCAACTGTACCACGACCTTCTGCGAATGCTCTGCACCCAATGGCTTTGGCCCCGATGGCAACCGCGTCTGCCTGACCTTCGGACCCGCGCGCGGCGAGACACCTTCCTCCGAGGTTGACCCCTGCGAGATTTGTGACTTCTGTGACGCTGAGATCCCAGAGTCTGAAATGGGTGACCACGTCTGTGAGGAGGCTGTCGAGTATCTCCACGACGCAGCCCGACGCTACCTCGACTTCGAGGCCGGAGAGGACTCCGAATCCGAGGGGGAGCACACCCCTGCCGTGCAGGCACAGTGAGGGCCTACATAAGACCCCGAGAAACACCTACACATTTTCACATTCCCTCCGAGTCGAATGTCCTGTGGGGAGCATGGATCGCTGAAAACGGAAACGAGTACCCCAGGAGTAGTGTGTGTTGGGCGCTGCTACGACTACTCCCACTCCTCCCAATCCTCCTACTACTACTATCATCATCTACAATGTCTTCCTTCACCTCCATCCTCCAGTCCCAGATCTCCACGGCCGTCAAGAAGGTCCTCGCTGATATGGACCAGTCCGAGCAGTCGGCCGAGTTTGTTACCGCGCTCTTTGCAGAGCTGTTCCCTGGCACGGAGGTGCCAGAGACAAAGGCTCCTGATTCCGATACGGAGTCTACGGAGTCTAAGAAGGGCCGCAAGAAGGGTCCTATGAGTGATGAGGCTAAGGCCGCAATGGTTGCTAAGCGGAAGGCAACTATGGAGGCAAAGGCCAACGAGCCTAAGCCCGCAGAGGGCGAGGCTAAGCCGGAGCCTAAGGCAAAGCTTACGAAGGAGGAGGCCAGTAAGGCCCGCTCCGAGGCAGCGAAGGCCCGCTATGCCGCCCTCAGTGAGGAGGAGAAGGCTGCGAATAAGGCCCGGCTTGCAGCGGGTAAGGCGGCTAAGAAGGCCGCGGCTGAGGTTACGGCCTAAACAAAGAACGAAACCAACCCTGGTCAGGGATACAGACCACACACAAATCCATTTTTCCATTGGGGTACTCGGGGTGAGAATCGTCAAAAACGGATTCCGTATGTCCAAGACAATATCAGGGTGGGCGGCTATCACACTATACTCGCCTATCAACTCTTCCAACCTCCTACAACTCTTCCAACTCTTCCAAGACTCCATCCTTCAGAATGTCTACCATGATGTTCATCCCCGCCTCCGTGCTCCGCGCGCGTGCAGGCTTCATCCGCAATCCTGCGGCCTGCTGGTCGATCCACGTGCCGAAGTGGATCCCGGCTCCTAAGAAGTCCATTGTCGTGGACATGGTGGCTGTTGACCGCACGGTTGACATCCTCCAGCGCTTTGTGGCCACCTGGGTCGCACAGAGCCGCAACGCGCGTCGCGAGTACGCGGTTCGCGAGGCCAGCGCAAAGTGGACGCGCGAGGCGTGGGACCCTGCCTGGTCCAAGGTTATGGAGATCGAGGATGTTCTCGCGAAGGCCGCTAAGGCACGCGAGAATGCGCGATTCATCTCCATGCCCGAGCGTGAGTGGCACGCCTACTGCCGCGAGCAGATCCGCATCCACCAGGATGTGGGTCCTCTCATGGTGGCCTGGGTGCCTATCAACGTTCGCCGCGCGGTGTTCGCTGAGCAGCAGCGCGTGTGGGAGGAGGTCTCGCGTCCTCAGCTGCACAACCAGCAGCGCACTGCGGGTGTTCGCGTGCCCCGCGTTGTCGCGCGCTCGGGTCGCTACGCCGCGCTGGGCGACAGTGATTCCGACTAAACAAACCCAACAAAAACCCTTTACAAAAACCTTACCAAACATAACCCACAAAACCACAAAAACCACAATACAAATGAGGCAGAGGATCAAC
>Ga0209084_1001243_pt1 | contig 21898 bp, 22 predicted proteins | sample C_130820_MF_Meta_FD_187309 | JGI IMG/M metagenome (GOLD analysis project Ga0209084, IMG submission 187309) | Freshwater microbial communities from Lake Croche, Canada to study carbon cycling - C_130820_MF_MetaG (SPAdes) (version 2) | ecosystem: Environmental > Aquatic > Freshwater > Lake...
GTTTCCATTGAAGTTCGCTGTATTCGCCACTGTGAGTGTATTCAGCTGTGAATCACCGGCAATCAAAAGACGTCCATTCCCTGACATGTCGCCCACCGTAAAGAGCCGTCCGGAGATATCGGTCGTTCCGCCAACCTTGAGATTTCCAGTCAAGGTATAGTTACCGACAGTATTGACACTTGTGTTGCACGTAAAGGTTCCTTGAACGGTGAAGTTTGACGCCACCAAGTTGGAGACTGTTGTTGTTGTTCCTGTCACGGTCAAGTTGCTGTAGATGTTCACAATTCCGGAAATGTCCACATACAAGTTGGACCCGTTGGAGGATGCCATCATAAGACGCGAGTTACGGCCGGATATCTGATTGATAGGATAGTGAGTGAAACGCAAGTATCCTGTACCGTCGTCGACACGGAAGTCACCATTCACATCGAGCGTTGCGTTACCCGGATCTGTACCGATGGACAGACCATTGCTGAATCGAGCGTATCCTGCGACATCCAGCATGAGCATCGGAAACCGAACATCAGGGTTTGCAATATACGACATGGTGGTGTCGCTCTTTCCAATGGCCACGCATCCGAAACTCGTGTCTGCAGCGAGTGCTACCACATTCGACGTTCCGATCCGGAACTGATTGCTCATGGCAACTGATCCTCCAAGGGCATTTCCAAGCAGAATGTTATTGTTGCCCAAGGATGCGTTCGATCCAGCTGTGGATCCAATGAAAATATTCGAGGATCCTGCATTTCCAGTTCCCGCCCCTGTTCCGATTGCAATCACGTCGGTGTTTGATGTAGAGTTGGCACCAGTTCCGTACCCGATAAAGATACCATTTGAAACTGCGGAAATGGCTGTTCCTGCACTGTATCCGAGCGCTGTCACGTTCGAGCACGCCTGGACAAAGGTCGGCGAGTTCCCGCTCCGGGTGCCCACGTACACGTTCGATCCGGAATCAGCGATATCTGCGCGCAAGAGAATCGCATTGTTTGCCGACACTGTGTCAATGTTCGACAGCTCAAGGTTTGCAGTGAAGGACCCAAGGCTGTACGTATAGACGGGACGAAACACATTCGTCAAGTACGATTGTACATTGACAGTACTACTCATTGTCCTTACTTGAGGTTTAAGTGTTGCCGATGAGTAAATACTAATGTCCTATACTTTGTTCCCCATCAAGTCCTCCGAGGAACACTTGTACAAGATGTACCAGCAGTCACGTGCCGTTTTTTGGGTGCCGGATGAGATTGACTTTTCCAAGGACCAGGCGGACTGGGCCAAGCTGACCGAGAATGAGAAGCATTTCGTTGGCCGTGTCCTGGCATTCTTTGCAGGGTCCGATGGTATCGTCATGGAGAATCTGGTGACTCGTTTCCAGGGCGAGGTCAGCTCCCAGGTGGTGAAGCTCTTTTACTCCTTCCAGAACGCCATGGAGGGCATTCACTCGGAGACGTATTCCCTGCTGATCGACACGTACATCAAGGATGAACGGGAGAAGGTGCGTCTCTTCAATGCGATTAACACGGTTCCGTGCATCGAAAGGAAGGCTGAATGGGCTCTGGAGTGGATGGGGTCCAACAGGTCGTTCGCAACCCGTCTGGTAGCATTTGCCTGCGTCGAGGGCATTTTCTTTTCCGGCGCGTTCTGTTCGATCTTTTGGCTCAAGAAGCGCGGTCTCCTTCCGGGACTCACATTTAGCAACGAACTGATTTCCCGTGACGAGGGGCTGCACACCCAGTTTGCCGTGGCCCTGTTCCACACTCTGAAGACCAAGATATTCGAGGACACCATCCACGAAATCATCAAGGAGGCGGTGGAGCTGGAGAAGGAGTTCATTTGCGATGCCCTGTCATGCTCGCTCATCGGCATGAATGCCAAGATGATGTCGCAATACATTGAGTTCGTGGCCGATCGGTTGGCGGTCCAGTTGGGCACGCCGAAGATCTTTGGTGCACAGAACCCGTTTGATTTCATGGACTTGATTAGTCTGGAGGGCAAGACCAACTTCTTTGAGAAGAAGGTGTCAGACTACTCGCGGGCCATGACGAGTGCGCGCGACGAGCTGCGTCTGGACGAAGATTTCTAGACAGTATAGTAAATGCTTGAGTATAATCTTGAATTTACGTTAGAATCGACCGATGGGTTAGCAGTCGAGCAGTTCTTTGATGCTGTACAAGCTCTGAAGAATCAGGGGAAAAACCTCGACTATTCGGAAATTATGGGCATTGCAAGGTCACTTGGCCGTAAGGGTACGTTTGATATTGGACGAACACGGATCATAAATGGTCCATCATTGGTGAAGATTTTCCTTGATATTGAAAGAGATACAGCATTTACTGCAGATGATGTCAAGACGGTTCCGCGACGGGTGGAAATTGCATTCAATGTAATCTTTATGCGTCTGTTACCCGCCTCCAAGGCTAAATTCACAATGGGTAGCTACGGAACAGTCCCGGGAAGCGAAAGGATAGAGCAGTTCCCTACAAGTGATATTCCAAAGTTAGAGAAAGGTGGACGTCGGACGAGGCGGTTCCGGTTCCCCCGGCGCATGACCAAGAAGTACTGCAAAAAGACCCCGTGCAAACGTATGGGCTTTACGCAAAAGGCGAGCTGCCGGCCGTACAAGAACTGCTATCTCAATAAATAATCAGGTTCTTGGCCGGTGTTTCGAGGATGGTGTCGCCCTCCGGGGTCGGACCTGCGGGCGCGATTCCCTTCAGAACAAATGTAGGAAGGGGCTGGTCGGATGTGGCTCCAGGCTCCACGCGCTTTCCACCCTGGTGCATCATGCCGACAACGTGTTTCCCCCCGCGCATCACAGCGACAAGAAGAATCAGTCCAAGTCCGATTAGAACGATCTGTCCAAATGAAACACGTGTCTTCATTTGTGTAGGTGCGGATAACTTTTCTTATTTCCTTCTTGGCTCTCTACCAAATGGATACCCTCACACTCGGTGTTGCCGTTCTCGCCACTGCGGTTGTTCTCCTCTCGTGCGTCGTCGGTTGGCTGTACCTGCAGCAGGCGCGCCTCTTTGCCAATATGAATGGGATTGTCATGGTGATTGGTGATCTGTCGACGCGCCTTACGGTCCAGGCTGCCGAGGTTGCGCCGCCCCCGGAACCCGAGCCGGAGGTTGTGGAGGAGGAGGATGACCGTGCGTCAGTTGTGGACAAGGTGGAGGCCGAGGTGGTGGATGGTCCCCCGCTGGATACGGACGGGCTCGAGAGCAAGACCAAGAAGGAGCTGCACGAGATCCTCACGAAGCGCGGAATCCCCTTCGGAAAGGGGGACGCCAAGACTGTGCTGGTGTCGCTACTGAAGGCGACGGCGTAGGTGCAATAGGTTTGGGAGGTGCGTTTGCAAATGCCTTCTTGACCCAACTCAATCGTAGTGGTGCCACTGGGATATTGTCCACACAGTCGCACGGCATTGTATTTCTCTAGCATAAAGTAAAGAATGTCTGCCGAATCCACTGCAACAGGAGCCGACGTACTTGGCGCTCGTCTTCCTTTAGGCAACGCTACGGTGAATGGAGCGCAAACCCTTGGTGAAATGCCAGCCACTGATATCGAAAGTGAAACGAGAAAGGCAGCAGAAACACTCGCCAGAAATATGCCCTCCAAGGATGGAAAGGGCCGCCGCCGCAAGAGTCGCAAGACCCGGAAGACCCGCCGTGGCCGCAAGGCACGTAAACACACCGTGCGCAAGTATTAAAATGAAAGTCGTATCCTTTGACGTTGGACTTCGTAACCTAGCCTATTGTGTCCTTGAAGGCACAAACCGGACCGATGTCCGGATCCTCGATTGGAATATCATTGATGTACTTGGAGAACAGGCAGGCGTCGGTGCTCCAAGATGTCACAAGTGTACATCAGCTGCGCGCTACGAACATGCATCGAACGGACTGTTCGCATGTTCGAAACATACCCCGAAAAAGAAGACAGAAACCAAGGCATCCTTGACGAAACTGACACCGGTTCAGCTCCAGGAACGAATCGCTGCAGACGGTCTAACAACAGATGCAACGAAAAAGGCGGATCTGGTCAAGCTCCTGTACAATCACATTAAGCAGAATACGTGGAAGAAGTGCGTATCATCGGCACTCCAAGGTTCGGTCCTTGATTTGGCCCCGGCAATTATCAAGAGCCTTGATTCCCGGATGTCTTCGTGGGCAGGGGCAGACGTGATTGCCGTGGAGAATCAAATGGACCGACGGATGTTTGGGGTCCAGGCGATGATTCAAATGTACTTTTCGTGCCGGGGATATCGATGCACGGGGGTTTCAGCGACTCACAAGCTATCGAACATCGTAACGGCGGAAGATTCAACTGCAAGCTATAAAGGACGCAAAACGACTGGCATAAATCATGCTCGCGCTCTTGTTCCTCACGTGTGGCAGGACCACTTCGCCAAGCACCCCAAGAAGGACGATTTGGCTGACTCATTCTTACAAGGTCTTTGGATATTAGAGCGCGGTTGACTGTAAAGGAAAAGGTCCAGCTTGGATATAAATGGACGTGTCCGAAGACGTTCCTGCCATGCCCCTCACTGAAGAACAGGTTCAACAGATTCTCGATACACACCTGCCGCGCGATGAGGCGATTAGTGTCGCGACATCTGTTGCGTTTGGCGAAGAGGGCAGATTCATTCTCCCCGGGAATGAAGATGACTACAAGGAGTATGCGACGGCCCAGGAAATGATCGCTGACCAATCGCCGCTTCCGGATCCCGTGTTCAAGCCGGGTGATGTCACGCCGCTCGTGTACGATGCAGGTGCTGCACTGGTGCGTCTCGAGTCTCACGCTGCTGAATTTGCAAAGTTAGTGGATGATCTGTTTGCAGCAGGCAAAGAGTTCAAGTACACCAAGGAGGGTATGGAGGTGAAGGTGGCCGAGTATGAGGCGGCGCTAAAAACGAAATCTGGATTTTCATCCAAACAGTAAGGTATCTCGAACACAATGGCTTCTTCCAACAACTTCCACCTCCTCGCCGCCGCTCGCTACCCCAACAACTCGCAGATGCGTGCCGACTACATCCGTGCACTCGAGGAGTGCAGGCTCAACCCGGCGTACTACATCGATTCAATCTACGGCCGCCTCACATGCACATCCTACCCGCTCATGCCGGATGACAACAAGGGCTGGACGGTTGTCAAGAGCAAGGTCCGTGTCAAGCGCGTCTTCACTGCCGAGGAGCTCGATGAGGAGGCGGACCTCAACAATTGGGACGATGTCGAGCACTATGGCCGCGTCACCTACAAGACTGGCCCGGTGGCCGAGCACAATGGCGCACTCTTCGATCTCGGCTCCCGGTTTTAAGACATGACGGCACCCAAACAGTATGGAGGCGTTCTGGGCAAATCTAAAGGCAATGCCCCAGCAACAGCGCGTTGAAAAGATTGAGCACATTATTGGATTTCTCCGCCAACACAATGCCCCGAAAGAGGCGATGGCGTTCCAACTGCTCCGGGAGTGCTACCCGGCCTTTCCTTTTTTTTCCAATGAGCTCAAGTTCCGAGAGTACCTGGCTGTATCAAGCATTTCTGAAGTGCAGAACCATCGTATTGTGAGCCAGATTCTTGCTCAAGGGTAGCGCGTTCCAGTTTTCAGAACCACGTCCAAGCCAATCAACAAAGAGATGGACACGGATCTCCTTGTCAATCCTAAAATGATGGGCGGCGGTATGGCAAATCTCGAGACGATTGACCTTCCTACAATTGACTTCAACGACGCTCCGGCCCCGCCTCCTCCTAACCTGGTTCCGTCATTCGAGGCGACCGGTCCGACGCGCGTCGACAATATGGAGAATTTCAATGCCGCCACCTTTGCCCCTCCGAGGACGGTGCGCATGTCCGACGAAGTTCTGATGCGCGAGAAGCACGAGATTCTGCGCAAGTTCGAGCGTCTGTCCAAGCTCGGCGTGCCGATCCGCAAGCGCTTCACGATGGATTCGTCCCTGGAGGAGATGAAGATGGAACTCGAGTTCATTCGTCGTGAAAAGTCCATGGATTCCACTATCAAGCAGTTTTCCGAATGGTTCGTTACGGGCATGTCTGGACTGGAGTGGGGTGCCAAGCACGTGTCGATGCTCAAGGCGTTTGGTCTTCAGCTGGACGGACTGTCAGAGGCAGCCCAGATGAATGTTGTGGACCTCGAGGATGATTTCGAGGAGCTGTACGATCTGTATGGCGAGAATATGAAAATGCACCCGATGGTTCGTATCCCGATGCGCACGTGCATGATGATCTACATGGTCCACCTGACCAACCAGATGGCGCGCAAGGCTCCCATCCCGAATATCGATGACATCATGCGCCAGAACCCGGATATTGCCCGGTCGCTTGCCGCGGCTGCTATGCAGACACAGATGCGCGGTACCGCCAGTGTTCCGCCCCCTCCGCAGGCGCAGAACCCGCTCTCTGGACTCATGAGTTTCATGCAGGGTAACGTGCCTCCCGCGCCCCCGCCGAATCTGGTCCCGAAGCCCCCGGCCGAGAAGCGCATTAATGTGGGTGTTCGCCGGCCCGCACCCGCACCGGCTCCCGCTCCGGCACCCCAGCAGCCCCCGCCGGAAATGAAGCCCCCGAGTCTGAATATCGATGATCTCCTCCGTGATATCAAGAGCAGCGTTCAGCCGTCCCAGCCGAGCACGCAGCCCAAGAAGAACAAGCCTGGCGGCACGGGCAAGTCGGTGACCATCAAGCTCTAAACAGGGGAGCATCCGGGGCGTAGGGCGATGCGAGTTTCTTGGTGTCCGGCTTCGGGGTAGGACGGCGCTCGACACCCGACGCCAAGATTACGAATCCAGAGGTCAAGATCAGGGACGTGACAATATCGCGCGTGCCGACGAAACACACGGCAAAGACTGCAATGCGGCGCAGAATGATATTGCGCGAATGATCCTCTTCTGTGGTTGAGAATTCATCCACCAGGTACTTGGAGCCCAAATTCAGCAGAATCAGCATGATTCCCAGAAACAGCTTGCTGGTATTGACGGACTCGATGAGAGAGTTCTTCTTCATTATCTTTTTCTCCTATATTTTCTAATAGGATGCTGGATTATGCATCACTCGACGAAGTCCATGGATCCTTTGCCCCTCTTGACCCGAAAGAGAATCCCCCGGCTTCGGCACCGCCGCGCGTGACCGTGGCCCAGCGGCAGCAGGTGGATCGCCCGGAACCGCACGATGATAAGCTCTCTCGGATTCTGCGTCTCATTGAGCAGAATCGGACGGGCTATGAACGTCCTTCGACGAACGATGTCTTGCTGTACATCTTAACAGGTGTGGTCTTTCTCTTTACGTTCGATACCTTTGTCACCCTCGGTCGCCAGATGCATTAAGCATGGTCATTAGGTGTCAAGCGAGTTGACATGGAAGAAAAGTCGTCGAATCCATTGTCCAGGTACTCGATCTCAAATGTGAAACTGTTCTGTGCGGCGCCGAAGACAATCGGTGCGCCCAGAGGGGTCGCGGCTGCAATACTGGAAATCGGCAAGTGGCGACGCAGGGTCACGTGAAGGCGCTGGAGACGGCCGATGGGCGGCGAAAACTCAACAGCCTGTTCGTCGTACACACGGTTATTGTAATACAGAACACCGGGGATGAATGCTGTTCCACCGGTCGATGTCGACGAAGACGCCGCGTTGAGCACGGTAAAGGTTGTTAAGGACGGAACGGACGTAACCTGCACGAATGCAATATTGTGCGTTGCATTGTTGGTACCCGTGATACAGACGGTCTGGCCCACAAAAAAACTATGGCTCAAGGTTGTTGTATAGGTTGTGATCACGTTAGGAGCCGATCCGGATGTCGCAGCAGTGGCGATTGAGCAGCCAGACTGCGGGATGCCCACATCGTTTGCAAGCTTTGCAAACCAGGAATCCACATATCCAGAACGGTCGGCACCCGGGGCTGTTTCATCCTTGCGATTCAGTCCTTCGAGACCCATCAGGATATACGTATCCGTCGGCTGAAACCCAAGGTTTGTTGCAGAGGTCGAGAGCACTACAGGCGCCTGGACGGCCGCAGACACGAGCGAGATCTTCGTCACACGCTCGTACACCCGCGGAAGGTACACGGTATAATCACCGGCATCCGAGGACGTGGCACCACCATTGACCCTGACAAACAAGGTCGGATCGCGGTCAGCCGAATCGATTGTAATGATCTTGGTCAGCTTGCGAAGAACCGCAACAGGCTGACTCTTGTTCACAATGGTTCCACGGTAGTCAAACTGCATTATTAGGTAGAGCGGAGATGATTTCTGCGTTTAAAACAAAGAATGGGTGAAACGGACAAGGACAGCCAAGAGCTGGCGATGAACATTCACTGGACTGTGACACTCGAAGAGTACTTTGCGCGCACCGGTGAAAAGGCCAATTGTTTGAGCTGGGTGCACAAGCGGTCCGAACAGATTTTCAATAGGCAAAAGACCTACATTGATCTTCCTGTCGCGATCGGTTCGGCAGTTACTGGTTTTATCAGCGTGGGATCTACCACCATGTTTGCCGGACAGCAGCAAATCTCGTCAATTGCCATTGGTGCAGCGTCGCTTGCCGTTTCGATTCTCAATACAATTGGATCCTATTTCGGATGGGCCAAGCGTGCCGAGGGTCACCGCATCTCTGCAATCCACTATGCCAAACTGTACCGCTACATTTCCGTTGAAATGTCGTTACCTCGTGACGAGCGCATGGCCCCGGGAGCACTTCTCAAGTATGTCAAGGACCAGTACGACCGACTTGCCGAAATCAGTCCGTTAGTGCCGGACTCGGTGATTGGCGAATTCAAGTCGAAATTTGAAAAATATACAGATGTGTCCAAGCCGGAAGAGGCGAATGGACTGAACAAGATTGATATTTTCGTCCCGAACCCGAACGACGATGCGCCGACCCTGCCCTTGACGCCCATGCTTGGAAAGGCCGATCGTCGTCCGTCCCAGCTTCTTCTCCCTACGACGGCGGCAAAGTCATCTTCGTAACGGTATACTGCCGCTTCTTGTACAAGGAATTCCGATCCTGGAACTGTCGACGGAACTGGGGATCCACAATATCCACAATAATCGGGTGCACGGTGCGTCGTGCCTTTTCAACTCGCAAGATCCGACCTACAATCTGATCGACATCTGGACGCGGTGTCGCCATGACGAGCGTGTTCAAGGTAGGGCAATCAAAGCCCTCCTTGCACATGGAATACGTGGCAATCAAGATCTTCTTGGTCTTCATATACTCGTTGCGCAAATCGAGCTTCACACCTTGCCCTAGAATACACGCTTGCTCATTCAAGGCAGGTGGTAATCCCTTCAGAATATCCTTGCAGTGCTGGACACGATCTGTCATGACAAGGATCTGACGCCCTTCATCCATGACATCGTCGATGATCCGCACAAGCCATCGAGTCCTGTCCTCACATTCTGCCAATTTATTGATCATTAACGGTGTACATGTCATGCCGCTCGACGAATAGATGATTTCATTGAATGCATGGTCGTGATTCTCATACTCGTACATTTCCACCTTGACCCCGGGATCCACCGAATCACCGGACTCGGATTTGAAGAGCATCGGGCCTAATAGCCAGTTAATCACGTACATGAGCTTATCCTTGCGCTCGGGAGTAGCTGACAATCCCAGCATGTACTTGCTCGTCACTTTTGGAATGGCCTGGACAAAGACTTCCGATGCAATATGGTGACACTCGTCGACAATCACGAACCCGATTGGGGCAAAGACCGTTGGATCTAACTCCTTCATGGAGACTGTTTGCAGCATGGCAATCACAAACTCGCGGTCCTTGACATCACATACATCTGCCTGGACGCGCCCAATCCGGGCAGTTGGAAGAAAGGACCGGATTCGCTCCTCCCACTGGTCGCGCAGGAAGGTATTGTGGACCAAGACAAGCGTCGGGAGCCGGAGTTGTGAGGCGATGAATAAGGCGCAGACTGTCTTGCCCCCGCCCGTTTGCAGGGAAATCAATCCATCGTGGGGTTCAGGCAAGAGCATGGTATTGACCACGGCCACCTGGTTAGGGCGCAGTGATCCGGTAAAGGTCCAGTACTCGCGAGGTGTTTGCGGCACATCGCGCTCCGTTTTGGGGATCCCAAAGCGTTCGACACCGAACTGTTTGGGAACGTACACATACTGTGAATCCTCGGTAAAGACAGGATATTTAGGTACGAATTGGGGCTTGACAAACAAGGGGTTCACAAAGGGCTTCACAATCAGCTCTTTCTTCAAGGCTGCAGTGACACGCGCTTGTTCAAGGCGGTATCCACGAAGAGTCAACATTTAGTCATCCTCTGTCTCGTGGCGGGACCTTTCCGTTTTGTTGAAATACACCTGCGGGCTCGCCACAAGGGTACGGTAGACAATGTCAAGAATCGACTCGCGGACATCGCGATTGACCAGGAGATTATCACCGCCGCGGCCACGGACCTTGTACAGAATCGACGGGAAGATCGCCGATGTCACCTGCACCTTGGCATACGGCTCAAGGTCATAGGACATGCCATTCAGGAGCGTGTCCAGGTACTCCATCGTCTGGTGACGATTGAAGTAAAAGGTGAATCGCGACCTGGGGCTGCCCCGGAACGACAGCACAAACACATCCGTATCCCGGCCATAGTAATTCTCCTCCATCGGAGTGATCATCAGAGTCTCGTCGGTCTTGTTCTCGTCGTCGGGAAAGATGAAAAAGAGCGTCACAAGGGGAGGGCTGATCATGATTTCCTCTATCTGGCTGGCTCTTTTTAAATGGGTCCCTCGTCGTCGGGCGCTTCATAGTACTCATCGCGTTCCCGATCACCGCGTCCAAGGTTATCTCCATAATCGCCTCCATCCGGGCGAATTCCATCCTCTTCATTTTCATCATCGACCGGCCCGCCCACACCCACGTCGGGTTCTTCCAGATCGGCTCCAACCTCTTGCTCGAGCTGCCGTGCGAATCCTTCACGATCGGCATTCGTGATAATGTACGGCGCCAAGCCACGATCCAGCAAATCCTTGGTGATTTCGCGTTCAGCATCTGTCATGTTGCGCAGGCGTTCCGTCAAGGTATGGCGTTCCTTGGCCCGGAGTGTATTGGACTCTTTGCGGGCCTCGTCCAAGGATGACAAGGCAAGAACGATCGTGACATCCGTCTTGAGCGCTTCATACATGCGTACCTTTACAGGATCCTTGGAGAGTTCGCGAAATTGAACCTTGAGCATTCCTTGAGTCAAGTCACGCAACTTGGCTCCCGGTTGAGTAGGATCGAGAAAGGTCGACGAGGCAATACTGGTTGCAACAGAGACCCGCTGCAAGATCCGGACATTTGTCTTCCAATCATCTGTCATGTAAAGCGGTTTCTCCTTGAGTGCAAGACCTGCCCGAATATCACCATCACTCGCTTGGAATGGAGGTGTACTCCGTGTGGATCCAACTTCGACAAAATGTACCGGGTCCTGAATGACGATTGGCTTGCGAAGAGGTACTAACGGATGTCCCAAATCAGGACGCAGTTCGGAAATCCAGGAAATGCGTGTCGACGGACACGCGACAAATCCATTGAGACGACGTTCTGTGGGTGGAACAGGAGCTGAAGGCAAGAGCGTATTCACCTCTTGAATCACGGGCGGTGCAGCATCCTTGGCATTCAGTAACTCTTGCTTGAATTGGGGGAGGAACTTGCCCAGTAATGCCACTACACCTTTGCGAATCATCTTGGGATCGTTCAGAACACCACGCGTAACTTGCACCGACGGACCTTGGAAGGATGTGGGGAAGGCCTCGAACGTCTTGCGAATCACCATGAGCAGGATATCGATAATCGTGTATCCAGTGGACTCGGAGGTGTCGCGCGGGTAGCCGTCAAATCGGATCGGTTTCGAACCAAACGATCGGCGCGCTAACAGGGGAGGACGGTGAGTCTGCAAAAGAATCACGGCTTCTGCGATACCGACCATACCGCGAGCCCGGCGTGTTGCGTCATCGTCCTTCTTGCCCAAGGCGGTGGAAATGGTCCGCCCATACGAGAGGATCGGACCCACTTGGTCAGAGTCCGGAAGGACTTGGAGGAGAGACAGTAACAGATATAAAGTGGAATCTGCAGGGTCGGTCATGATGAATCGAGGAGCAAGAGCCTTCAGTCCCGTCGTGTAGGAGGCCACACCCGTGTAACTTGTTGCCGTCGACAAGGCGGCTGTTTGCACAAGTCGCCGACCCGCATCATCGTACTCATCCTGATTGACCAAAATCTGTCCATTGATTTGTTCGCCACACACCCGGCAGTATTCACTTCCTAAATTCCGAACAGTCCACTGGGTCATCTCCTCCTCCTTGAGAGCAGAAAAGGTGTGCTCGCAGACGACAAAGGCTCCATCTTCAAGATACTGTTGTCCGACATTCGGGATGGACTTGACAAGTGTAGTGAGCGACCGGACCTTGTCATCGGGACGACGATGCGGATCTGCCAGAATCGCCAGCACTACCTTGCGTTTCTCCGACATGGGTTTCACAGGAGCCTTGCTTCCAATAAATCCAGATTTTGCAACCTTGAGGGGGAGCATCGTTGCCAGGATCCGCCGGTAGGCCGATAAAATGGAATCCTTCGTCTGATCCTTCCATGGAATCCGATTGTATCCAATCTGTTTCCGCTCTTGCTGGACAATTTCAAGAGGAATGCACTGGAGTTTCGTTCCCACTTTACGCACCAATCCTTGAACCAAGAATTCTTGAAAGGTCAAGTCCGTCAATCCACACTTGTCCATTCCAATCGGCGGGTAGGTCATGTTCAGATCTGCACTGGGAAGCGGGGCAACCACACCTGCCGATGCGGCTTCGGACAGGAGCATTTGAATCACCAAGAATCCAGCATCCGGTTGACTCATGAGCCACGAACGTAACGCAAAGGCAGGCGAATAGGTGGTATCGTATTCCTTCACTAGTTTCTCATCGGGTTTCACATCGTCTGTCTTGGGGAATGCCAGTTCGGCAACTGGACCGGGTTGTGCACCTTCCACTTGAGGAAAACGGCGTTTCCACTCATTCCACGGAATGGATTGGAGCGACACGTCATACACTTTCAAGAACTTTTTGCCTTCTCCGTACGGATCAGTTGTCACAGGAACACCATGCTCAATGACAGCATCCAACTGGGGCACAATATCCTCTAGCTTTTCCTGCGTTGCAATGAATCGAGCCTGTTTATCCTTGAAGAAGTCGTGGTCCGGACGGGGATTCGGGATTTCATCTGCGCGTTCCTCCAAGAAAAATCCCACAGACGGCATCTGATCTTCCGTTCCCTCCACTGGAACGCTTGTGATCATCGTCTTTCCATTCGCCAAGTACTTGGTTTGGGTCAAGGAAAATGCCGGTAATACGCGGAGAGGCGCCTTACCTTCGGCATTCACAAACTCGGTCGGAACCAAGACGGGCCGGGCATCCCCGCCAGGATACGGGTTCGGGAGTGCACCAAGCATGCGCAGGTATCCGTTGGGAAGACGCCGTGTTTCGTCAGACTCGCGCGCAACTTCAACCGCCTGCAAGTTCGCAGACGTGTACACCGGATGGATCCAGGGAAAGGACCGGAGCATACTCGGGGTCTTGACTGCATACCCATCCTGCGTCGCACCGACATAAGTTTCGTACAAGTCCCGGTACCGTTCAATTTCCTTGGCAACCTGTTCCAGAACAAACGTAGTCGCATGTCCAGCCGGGAGCAACTTGTCAAAGGAATCTGTTAACTGCTCATCCAATGTAAAAAAGCGAATGGACTCTTCGCGCTGGACTTGTTCGTCCATTTCAATGACATCACCAAGCAAGGTGAATTCGGATGGGTCAAAGGTAAGGTACTCACTCATTATACTGAACGAAGAATGGATTCACAAAGAGCGAGCGCCTCCTTGACACATCGCGCTAACACCTCCTTGGGCGGAGTGGCAGACCAGAAGCGAACGTGCATGCTCGGCTGAAGCGGGTGACCCACAGTGAATCGAACATCATCCACCAGCTTGGGGGGACCGGACGAGTACAGGATCGACTGCACGAGAGCTCCCAATGTGTGCGACTCGGTGGGCATGACTAGCCCAAACGACCCGTCATCCTCCTTGATGGGCTCCACCTTGGCCAAGTTCTCAATCTTCTCCTGCAAGATCTTGACAGCACGCTTCAGAAGATCGCCAGCCTTGATCACGCCGATACTCTCGATACTGAAATCGAACCAGTTCGGACGTCCCGACGGATCCCGGGACCAGCACCGCTGGACATCGTGATTGTCAAAGGCGGCAAGATCGGTATTCTCGGCAAGAACGCGATCGCGCTGGAGCTTGGCCAAGGTCTGATCAATGTGGTACGCGTACGTTGCCACACACACCTGCGAAGCGCCACGAGGATCCGTGCCAAGTGTTGCCTCAATCCACAGCGACTCCCTCGGGTTCATTTTGAGAAAGTACAGCGGTGTGCCGAGGTCGCGATCCTTGAGAAGAATATCCGTACGAGGTCCCTGAACTGTAAAGTCTGTGCTCATCAGGACTTGGGCTGCCTCGCTTGGCATGACGCGGATGGAAATCTTGGTATCGCGAATCACATCGAGCTCCTCGGGGCGCACCGCGACGGGAAGCATCTCGACACGGTGCCGCAGCATTTCATGGATCAGCTGGGAGGTGTTTTCACGGATCATGACATTCTGGACCATCACTGTGGGAATCTCCGAGAGGAGGATGCGCCGAAGAGCATTGACAAAGGCAACCGGTACATTCTTGATCTCAAAGTCCAGACGGTAACCGTCCAGGGAAGTCTTTACGTTCTCCATTACTCTTGTCTGTTCTTCGTTCTTATATTTCCGTTTTTTTACAGTTCTCCTACCAAGATGGCGACCAATCAACCCATGCTGTTCTACAGCTCGCGCTGCCAGCACAGCAAGCAGATTCTCGATACGCTCCAGGCCTTGAACAAGACCTCTCTGTGCCGCCTTATTGCAATTGACGGAATGACTCGTGACAAGCTTCCGGGATTCCTGCAAAAGGTGCCGACCCTGTACGTTCCGGAAACCAAGGACGTCTTTGTGGGCAAGGATATCTTTGCCTACATTGCCAAGCCTGTTTCGTCCCGTCGTGAAGTTCCCGTCACTGCACCCACTGCTTCGTCCCAGCAGCAGGCCAATTCCCAGCTTCCCAAGGGACAGACGGCGCAGACCCCGGCGAATCTCGAGGCGTGGTCCTTTTCGACCGCCGGTGGATTCTCGGATGGGTACGCGAGCTGGGATGGTAAGGAGGCCACCAGTGACCAGCTGCACTATACCTTTTTGGGCCCGATGCCCGGTGGCGGCGGTCCTTCTGGTCCCCTGACGGTGCAGAGCCAGGATAAGGACAAGTACGAAAAGAATGAGGATACCGCGACACGTCTCAAGAGGATGCAAGACGAGCGCGAGAAAGAGTTCGCCTCCGTCGAGAGGAAGTAGTGCGCCGCCGGGTCTTCCGGGCCTTGCGCTTCCGACCACCGATATCACGACGCTGTTGAGGGGGTTCTTGGATCCCCATCTCTCTGCGTAACTTCTCGCGCTGTTGATTAAGATATCCATCAATACCCGATGCATACGCTCCAATCATCGATTCAACTAAATGGGGGAGTTGTTTACCTTCACCAAGCAAGGCAACCTTCTGAAGTTCACGTCCTCGTTCCTTTGTAGGTGCAGTTAAGATATCGATAATTTCCTGCCTTTGTTGGGGGTCAGGGATCTCATTTGCAAGGTCAATTGGTCTAATCCCGCTGCGATTATCGGTAACAAGTAACGTCTTGTAATTCTTCTCGACAATTGCACGAACAACATCTGGCATGATTCGCGCGACTGCAAGGTGCAACGCTGTAGCACCATCGGTTGTCACCGGATCAGCCGGGTGAAGTGGTACCAAGTGAAGAAGGGTTTGGGGACTTGTCTTGCTGACCAAGTACACTGCCATATCGGAAGCGCCCTCTACAATCGCTGTAATCAATAGCGTATCGTCATAGTTCAATTCCGTGCTGTCTGCAATCTCGGGGCGAAAAGCCAAGATTGCTTGGACAAGTTCAAAACGGTCCCATGCTACAGCCGTTTCAGCTAAACGAACTTGCTCTGCAGGTGTTACCGTACGAAACCCTGCCATAATGGCTTCGGTCGGATCATCATTTTGGATTGCAACAAGTACATCCAAAAAATTGAGTGCTTGTGCGTTCGCTGCCATTATTTACACACGACACAAGAGTAAAAACCATGTCGGGAAAGCAGCGTCTTCTTGACGCCTTCTTTATCCAATTTTCCCTGTTTCTCGATGAAGTGTGTCGTGTCTTTCCAAATCAGCCGGAGTTTCGTGCATATCACGCCGGGTTAAGGCTGCTGCGTGCCACGAATCCGCTCATGGTGATGGCAGAGTTCAAGCGGAATGTTGAACCGTATGAGACCGAACTACGCAAGAAGGATGATAGCTTCTTTCTTGCCCATTCGTTTGACTCGGAGTCGGGTGGGGATCCGACTGTTGGAAATATGATCAATACCATCAAGGGGCTCTGGAATGATGAGACGACAACCCCGCAAATCAAGACGGCAATCTTGGATTATGTGATTCTGCTGCTCACCGTCTGCAAGCATTATTACACGATCTGATCGGGAGGTTCAGAAAAGCCGTACAAGTCGCGCTGGGTGAGTTTCACGAGATCGGCGATACCGGCTTCAGGTGCACCGAAATTCCGAAACAGGATTTGATTCACTTCAGCAGGTGTCCACTTGCCATTGAGTTTCGTATGGTTCGGAACCACCAGTTCAGGATCATCGTAAAAGGATGTCACCATTTCCTGCAAAACCTCCAGGGAACACCGGTCAAAATGCACAATCATATCAACACGGCCCGGACGAATCAGGGCCTTGTCGATGCGTTCCGGGAAATTCGTAGTAATGACCAGAATACGGCCATTCGCCTCCAAGGTTCCATCCAGCAAGTTCAGAAGAAATGACAAGTCAAACACCTCCTTCTCCTCCTCCTTTTCCCGATCGAGAAACGGATCGCCCGTTTCCTTCTTGAGGATTGGAGTGGGCTTTTTCCATTCACGGCGCAACACCGTATCGCCCATAGCATCGATATCTTCAATGACGTACAGGCGTTCCGAAACCGGAATCGTGTACTTTTCCGTTTGGGTTCCGTTATACACGTGGATCTCATCATTGAAGAACAAATGCTGTAACTGCTGCTTGGTTTTGATTTCCGACAGTTGGACATTCACGATATGACGGCGCCCTTCGTTCGCGATGGCCTTGATACTGGATGTCTTGCCAGTTCCCGGAGGACCGTGGAACATGAAGCCGAGCGTGTACGGAATACCCTTCTTGTCATACCAATCGCGCTGGGTGAAGAAAAAGTTGGTCCGATCGCGCACTTGCTTGCGCTGGGAAAAGAAAACGTTATCAAAGGTCCGGTTTGTTGTGAACTTGGTCTTGGTGTACATGAGGTGAGATGTCGGAAGTGGATTCTGCGTATTTCCCTTGACTTTCGTCGTGACCATTTGATCGAAAAAGTACCGGTGCGCGCCGAGTTTGTTCGCCATACGACGCTCGTAATCCACAGCACACGTATCCACAAAGGCTTGGAGGTGCTGGACATCGTGGTCGTAGCAGTATAACTTGAACTTGATCATTTCCACCTGTCCATCGGTCACTTTCAAATCGTTCAGTTCAAAGTACACGTCAGCATCCAGGCATACCGGGTCAAACTCGTGCGGCAAGTAATCGTGGTGGGTCACGGACAGTAACGTCTTCATAGCAGGACGCGTAGTCACGGAATGAATCACGGCATCCATCCGGGCACCGTACAGGGTTGTGGACACTGCATTCTTGTGCTGCTGCGGCGTTCCCCGCTCGCAGGTAATGGAGGCACGAGGGGTACGTGCACTGGATTGCGGGATTGCCGACACCCGCTTCCGGCGACAGCAGCCAAAGAGTGTGTCTGACCAGGACGGGTAGGTGCGGACAGCCAGGTCAAAGCCACTCATGACCATGAAGTTCGTCAAGGGATTCTTGGCGGCTCCAGATTGGAGCACGAGCTGCATTTTGAGCATGTCAATGTAGGTCTGCATTGCTTATCCGAAACACTTGTCCAAGGTCGCAACTGCCGAATGAACCGGCTTGGTGCGGCGTAACCGGAGTTCCTTGGATGCCTTGGCCACTGTATCTTCCGATAACGGCACGAACTTCTTGACATCTCGTGTCGGTCCTTGGACATTCATACTGGGCACGTGGAGCCGGATCGGGGGCAGCTGGACAGATACGAGTTCGTCCGAGGTGGTTAGGTACTCACGGAACTGCTCAATGTCCAGGGGTCCTCCAAACATGCGGAGTACGGAACGGGGCGGGGCAGGTGTCAGATCCTTTGTCGAATACAAGACACGGTAGAGATCCACCAGCAAGGCGTGGCGGGACCAACGACTCGTATCGGACACGTGGACGTCGCCGTACAAGTAGGCAAGGCCACACTCGGGCGAACAGAAATGACCTTCACATGTGTACATATTCTCATACGAATCGTACGATACCGGGAGGACGCATGCCTTCCACGAAAAGCCATGGCAGCACCAAAAGCAGGCAGCACCCATATACGAAGGGCACTTGACACGCTGAAAGATCTCCTTCAATGTTTCTGTATTGAAACGCTCGCTCACCTTGGATGTTTCCACGGCGGACAAGATTTCGGAGTAATTCGTCGATGATTCGGCCGGAGTTGGCGCATGTTCTTCCACCGGTAACCGGAGGGAAAACACTACAGGCGCTTCCTGCAGTGACTTTTTAGGAGGCATTTGTTTGAGTGTGTTGGTTCTGGAAACTGAAAACCTTTAGTATCCAGGCGTCACGGAAAAGACATACATACCTGCAATATTAGTCGCCGTAATCGGGTACGAATAGATTGAGTAGAGAACGTTTGCCCCACCAATCGCCGTCGACACGAACAGAGTACTTGGGATTCCAAACGCGGATGTCATCGTAGCACCACCAATTGTGGTTCCCGGATAGACAATACCGTTATACGTTGTATTCGACACGGTCACGTTGGTCGTTGCCCGGTAAATGTTCGATGTCGTGTCGAGCATGTACACGAATCCACTGCTCGAGTCAATCACGATCGTGTCCGGACCGCTCATGGTGACAGTTGGCTGAATGAGTGTGCCAATTGGAGAGTTCGAAACAAACCACGGATTCGTGTAGGATGCAGTCTGGCTGCTTCCCGTAGGCGTCGTGACAGTACCACTCACGGCCACTACGATTTTCTGGTAACTATTGGAGACGTTGGACTGCAATGCGTACAGAGTAAAGGTATTGTTGGCACCTGCAGAATACGTAACATTTGCAAATGCAGAATATGCACCGACAGGTACAACCGCAGTGATCTTTCCAGGAGATCCTGAAATAGTGAATTGCTTTTCATTATATCCACCCAAGTTGGATACAATGAACAGACCTGTATTTGCAATGTTACATGACGCTCCACCCGGACTCGAACCATATGCGGTAGATGTTCCTCCAGACGACCCACTACCCGTTGTCGTGTTGTAATAACTATACACTGTGTTAGAACTTGTACTATACAGGACGTATGCGTTCGAAATGTTATGACCTGTAGGGAAAATACCGGTGATATTATAGAAACTGTTTGACTGAATGTACGGAAGGCCAGCCGCATTCGAGTAGATATATGCAGTTGACGCATTGGCTACAGAAATAGCCGTTGTAGCTGGTGTCCCGGTAAAGGTAAAGCCCGAAATACCATAAAAGTTAGGCGTATTGTAGTACGTACCTACGACTGTGTTCGAAACACTTGTCACTGTAATTGTCAGGTCGTTTGTTCCTGTCACACCACCAAGGTTTGCACCAGCGATCACAATCGTCATGCCCGTATTGTAGAGGGCGCCACCGTTCAGCATCTGAACAAAGTAATTCATCGTCGATCCAGCAGTCGTGTAATTGCTCATCACATACACATCAAACAATGCACCAGCTCCTCCACATTGCAATGTTCCGACGACAGACGGGTTTGATGCTCCCGACCATGCGCCGGGTGGCGAACTAACAAAACCACTACGTTTACCACCACCTTCTTCAACAATTGTACTTGTGTTAAAAATTGGTGGAACAAATCCTCTAAATGACCCTCCGAGTCCATAATTAGGAGAAGGAGATATACCCGTTACCGTACCGTCGACTAATCCAATTAATACAGTGGTGTTAGCGGTCCAGTTGAATAGCCAGTTACCAGAAGGATGTGTGAACGCAGAAAGACTAATTGTTGGAAGCATAACATAACTACCAGCAGTAATATTTGATCCTGAAACGGTATTTGGAGCCGATCCCGCAGTTGCAAGGGTAATTGTAGAACCAAAAAAGGTAGGTCCCGTACCTTTGTTCGAGTAGGTAACCGAACCAGCTGAATAATTTGAAGTAAATAAACAGCCAACAATATTATTGTCAGTAGCAGTACTCGCGCTAGCACTCCAATAAGGAAATCCTGGAACTGAAGCGAAAATTCGTTGAGCTTCAGTTGGAGCGCCAGTGCTCACGCTATTTGTTAGTACGTTACATGTGGACGTATTGTAAAATGCAGGGATTCCACACGTAAGTGTGTATTGTACAAGACTACGAACGCCGCCATCAACGTTCAGAGTTCCACTGGCGTCGGCTCGTGTAACAGGAATACGCGTATCTCCAAACACGCTCGGAAAATAGGCAGCCGGACCCGCAGCAATTACATTGTATACATATGGATTGTTGACGGGCACGTAAGCATTGTACGTGATTGTTGCAGTTGTAAAGCCAGAGTTAGTCGTAACGTTCGATGTATTCGAGATTGAAATTTGTGTCGCAGAGGGGACGGCCACAATCGGTACATTCGAATAGTTAAATCCCGACGATGCTCCACTGATTGTGATTGTCTGCTTAAGACGAAAATTAGAAGAGGCGCTGACTGTATAGACTGTAGTCGGATACGATGGATATGAGATATTGGAAGCAACAAAAGTAATCATTCCAGTAGTACCGCCTGTCGATTGATCTACGCCTGTCGACGTTATATACTTAAGTGTGGTAGCACCAGATGACACATTGCTCAATACAGTGTAGGAGCCGTTATATTGAGTATCTTTAGCTCCGGTGAATCCGGAAACGGTAATTGCTGTCCCTGACGAAATTGCAGTAAATGCAACTCCTGTTCCATTGAGTGTAAGTGTAATTGTCGCACCCGGAGTGGAGTAAGCATCTGCGGTTCCCGATACATATGCTCCCGAAATATTCGACGTTGACGTAGTGAATAGCGTAACTAAAGGAACTGCCACAGCAGTCGCGGTCGTTGTTTGACCTGCTGTTCCAAGGTAGAGTGTACTTCCTCCACCGACAAAGGTTGCGTTCGATGCACCTGCCGAGCTGAATGCAAGTGGAACCGCAGTTCCAGGTGTTCCCGTTGCAAGAGATGTAATATCATCCACGTACGTGGATGTCGAAAAGTTCAGGCACGCATCCACTAACGCAACATAGCGCTCCGTGTTGGAGAGATACGACGATGCATACCGGATTGATAAGCTCGATGGATTCAAGCACACTCCTTGAATAACACCGTTCGAGTAGGAGGCGTTCGATGTGGGAAATGTGCCGTTTGCCGTAAAGGGAACATTGTACAGATAATTGCTCGAGTTCGAGTCTGTACCGGCAACGTAGAGCGATGTGTTCGAAACTACAGCTGTATTGGCAGAGATTGACGGGGGATTCGTAAAGGTGGTCGTGTTACGCAACGCGTTATAGACGAGTGATTCGCCTGCAGTACGCGGTGTTTGCTTATTCAAAACGCTGGTTAGCATTGATTTTAGACAAGATAAAAGGTCGATGCAGTTGAACCCGGTTGACTCGACACGACT